>Ga0154020_10001183_pt1 | contig 32213 bp, 24 predicted proteins | sample Klosneuvirus_201_FD_109709 | JGI IMG/M metagenome (GOLD analysis project Ga0154020, IMG submission 109709) | Active sludge microbial communities from wastewater, Klosterneuburg, Austria - Klosneuvirus_20160825_MG | ecosystem: Engineered > WWTP > Aerobic digester > Activated sludge | place...
GTGCCGGTCCACCTCGCGGGCCTCCCGGTCGATCTCGCCGAGATCTTCGCGATCGCTCGGAAGCACGGCCTGTTCGTCATCGAGGACGCCTGCCACGCACTCGGCGCCACCTATCGCGGTCGCGCGATCGGCAGCGGCGACTCCGATGCAGTCGTGTTCAGCTTTCATCCCGTCAAGCACATCACCACCGGCGAAGGTGGCGCGGTCGTCACCCGCTCCGCAGCCATGAAGCGCCGCGTGGATCGCCTGCGCCAACACGGTGTCGAGCGCGATCACCAGCGCCTGCAGCTTCCCGTCGAGGGCCCGTGGTCCTACGAGATCCAGGAGCTCGGGTGGAACTACCGCCTGCCCGACATCGCCTGCGCTCTCGGCGTGACGCAGCTCGCGAAGCTCGACGACTTCATCGCCGCTCGTCGCTCGCTCGTCGCTGCCTATCGGGTCGCGATCGCGGCACGGTTCCCCGACGGCTCGATCGACACGCCCGTCGAGCCCACCGATCGCGAATCCGCGTATCACCTGTTCGCGGTCGCGATCGACTTCGCGAAGCACGGCACGACCCGCGACGCGGTCATGCGCTCGCTCGCGGCGAACGACGTCGGCACGCAGGTGCATTACATCCCGCTGCTCCGGCATCCGCTCCACGCCGAGCGTTGCCCCGCCGAGCTCGCTCGCGCCCGCCCGGGCGCCGACCACTTCTACGCGCGGACGCTCTCGCTTCCGCTGTTTCCCACGATGACCGTTGCCGACGTCGATCGCGTCGTCGGTGCGCTGCACACCGCACTCTCAGGAGAATCTCGATGAAGCTCTCGTCCACCGCCAAGCTCACTGTTCTCGACGGCAAATCGGTCTTGATCACCGGTGGCACCGGCTCGTTCGGCAAGGCGTTCGTCAAGCGAGCGCTGGAGTCGAAAGCCAAGAAGATCATCGTGTTCTCGCGCGACGAGCAGAAGCACTACGAGATGTCGCGCGTCCTCACCGACAAGCGGCTCCGCTTCTTCGTCGGGGACATCCGCGATCGCGATCGCCTGATGGCCGCGTTCCGCGGTGTCGACATCGTCATCCATGCAGCAGCGATGAAGCACGTGCCGATCTGCGAGTACAACCCGATCGAAGCCGTGCAGACCAACGTCAACGGCGCGAAGAACATCATCGAAGCCGCGATGGCGTGTGGAGTCCAGCAAGTCCTCGGCTTGTCGACGGACAAGGCGGTCTCGCCCGCGAACCTCTACGGCGCGACGAAGCTGTGCATGGAGAAGCTGCTCATCTCCGCGAATGCCTACGCCGGCGACCGCAGCACGCGGTTCTCGCTCGTGCGCTACGGCAACGTGATGGGCTCGGCCGGCAGCGTCATCCCGCTGTTCCGCTCGCAGCAGAAGAACGGCCAGCTGACGATCACCGACCCACGCATGACGCGGTTCTGGATCGACATGGACGAAGCCGTCTCGCTCGTACTGCGCGGCCTCGAGCTGATGGTCGGCGGCGAGATCTTCATCCCGAAGCTTCCAACCAGTGACATCGAGACGCTCGCAGAGGCGGTCGCGCCCGGTACGCCGCGAACGACCATCGGCATTCGCCCCGGCGAGAAGCTGCACGAGACCCTGATCGGCGCCGAGGAAGCGCGCCGGACCTGGGACTGCGACGATGTCCTCGTGATCTGGCCCGAGTTCCAGTTCAGCTCGCGGACGCTCAACGCCATGCGCCGTGGCACCCCGGTCCCCGAGAACTTCGAGTACTCGAGCGACAGCGCCGAGCCACGTCTGGATCTCGAAGCCACCAAAGCGATGGTCGCTCGCGTAGCATGAGCACATGAGTACCGGGTCATGACAGCGAAGTCTCGGATCTTGTTCCGAGCCGACGCGTCGCCCGAGCTCGGGTTCGGTCACGTCGCGCGCATCGTCGCGTTGATGGAAGAGGCCGAGGCGCTGGGCCTCGAGGTCATTCCGCTGTTCGGCGGCGAACCGTCCAGCGTCCGATCGTGGGGGCGCGATCGCGGCCTCACCAACCTCGACGTTCGAGATTGGTCCGCGACGCAGATCGTCCAGGCGTCCGAGGATCCTCGCGTGACGGCGATCGTCGTCGACGGTCCGCCGCTCGGTCGCGAGCTGATCCCGAAGATGCCGACGCGGATCCGCACGATCCTCATCGACGATGCGGGCAAGGTGCCGTTCCCGATGAGCGCGGTCGTGAACCACAACGTTCACGCACCCGCGCTCGCGGCGAGCTATCCGCAAGCCAAGACACGCCTGCTCGGGCGTCGCTACCTGATGCTGCGCAAGGACATTCGCCGCTACACCCGTGGCTCGTGTCGACCGATGGCCACGCAGCGGCCACGGGTCCTCGTCACGTTCGGCGGCTCGGACCCGGTCAACGCGACGACTCGCATCGTGTCGCTGATCCCCGCGGATCGACCGCTCGAGCTCGTCGTCATCGCCGGCCCGGGGTTTCGTCACGACGAGCCCCTCGCGCAGGCGGCCGAGCTCGCGATCGAGCGCGGTCACACCGTCGACATTCGTCGTGCCCCCGAGGATCCGGGCGCGCTGTTCGTCAGCGCGGATGCTGCGATCTGCTCGGCAGGCGGGACGCTCGGCGAGCTCGCGTACCTCGGTTGCCCCGCGCTCGCGTACGCGATCGTGCAGGACCAGGTGATTCCGGCGCGCATGCAGGTCCGCGAAGGCCTGATCGCAGGCGGGCGCAAGCTCAGCGAGACCGAGGACGACATGCTGCGCGCCGACATCCTCGCGTTCATCCTCGACGACAAGGGCCGTCGCGAACAGCGCCAGCGCGCACTCGCGACCGCCGACTCCGACGGTCCACGCCGCATCATCGAAGAAGCCGTGATCGGCGGCTGACCTCCAAGCTCGCGCACCGCTCGTGGCGTGAAGAGAGACTCAGACTTACCGCCAAGGCGCCGAGTGCGCACCACCAAGGTATCCACCGAGGAGAGCGCCACTCAGACTTACCGCCAAGGCGCCACGGCGCCATGGCCGCCAAGGATCTTTAAAGCCCGTCTCGATCGGCGATCGATCGCGTGACGCGCCACGACCACGCCCGTCGACGATTCGAGTGGCGATGTGTCGGAGGTCATCGGGAGGCGATGACCTCCTCGTCCAGTAGAGCGCGTCGAGCGCGGCACCCGATAAGCACCGCTTTGGTCACCACGAGCGCATCGCGCTACGGCTAAGGCCGGCGCGACCGGTTCGGCTGCATCGCCAAGCTTGCGTGAAGCGCTCGTGGTGAGTGCGCACCGCCGAGGAACGCTTCTCGAGGGACGTCGCTCGACGCGCTGCTGACACTGCTCGAACGAGGAGGTCATTGCCTCCCGATAACCTCTCGTTCGAGAAGTGTCCGACATCGATCGCGGTCTCGTCGCGTTACGGGCAAGGCCGGCGCGACCGCTTCGACTGCATCGCCAAGCTTGCGCGAAGTTGGTGAGTGCGCACCGCCAAGGCACACTTCTCGAGGGACGTCGCTCGACGCGCTGTACTGGACGAGGAGGTCATCGCCTCCCGATGACCTGCGACACATCGACACTCGAGTCATCGACGGAAGTTCTCGTGGTGAGCCACGCGATCGATCGCCGATCGAGACGGGCTCTAAAGATCCTTGGCGGCCATGGCGCCGTGGCGCCTTGGCGGTACGTCTGAGTGGGGCTCTCCTCGGTGAATGCCTTGGTGGTGTGCACTCGATGCCTTGGTGGTGCCCACCCGGTGCCTTGGCGGCGCGCTCCTCACGAACATGCGCGCGAGCTTGGCGGTACAGCGACCTACGACTCGCGTGCAGCGTCCGCTTCGAGACCGCGCTGGATCCACAGCGGCATCGTCTTGTGCTGCGCACCCCGCTGCTCGCCTCGCAGTTGCGCGAGGTCGGTCGCGAGGATCGCGCGCGCGAGCTCGTGAAACGCCATCGCCGCCTCGTCGCGGGTCTGGGTCGCCATCGTCCCGATGCCCGCTTTGAGGCCGCCGGCGAGTGTGGGCGTGCGCTTGATCGCGGCGATCAGCGGTGCGTGGATCAACAGCTGATCGTGGATCAGCGGCGTCATCCGGCGAAGCGCGTCCGCTTCCGCGGGGCTCCCGAGCTGATTGCCGACGAGCATCACGCCGAAATGCGTGAGCGTATCGACGATGCGGTCCGCGACCTCGTGGTCCATCGGCCGGATCACGCCGAGCAGCTGCGGGATCGTGCGGGCCCTCGTCTCGTGCGCGAGTGCCGCATCGATCAGATCGCGATGCGTCTCGTCGCTCGAGTGCTTTCGGACGACGCGATGCACGCAGGCTTTGAGCAGCGCGTATGCGTTGTGAACGGAGGTGAGCTGCGGACTGACCACGAGGAGCTTGTGGTCCGCCATCGCGAGGATGTCGACGATGGTGTACGAGCTTCCCGCGCCGACGTCGACGAGGACCACGTCCGCCTCGAGCTTGGCCATCCCGCGCAGCAGACGGAGCTTCTGCGCGGCGCCCAGATCGGCGCTGCCGGGTCGCGACGAGCCTCCGATGAACCGGACGTTGTGCGGGCCATCGGTCGTCACCTCGGCGAGGCTCTGGACCTTCTCGTCGATGTAATCGGCGAGGCCGCGCTTTGGATGCGGGACGCCGAACGCGGTGTGGAGATTCGCAGCGCCGAGGTCTGCGTCGATGACGATGACGCGCGTCCCGATGCGCGCGAGCGCTAGGGCGAGGTTCGTGGTCACGGTTGTCTTGCCGACACCGCCTTTTCCACCACCGACGGCGATCATGCGTGGCGTCTTGCGCTTCATGGCACGGGCTTGCCGGTGCGAGCTGCCGTCAGGATCGGCAGGAGTTGATCGATGACCCCGATCAGGGTCGCGAACAGCGCGTCCGAGGCTGCGAGGTATTGCGAGGTCTCGCCGGCGTGGACAGCGACGGCGATCGCGCGATCCACCTCGCGCTGCGCGAGCAGCGAGACGAAGCCGACCGGTTGCAGAGAATCGGCGAGGATGCGCTCGACGCGACGAAGCTCGCGCTCGGACGCACCCGACGCGATCAGGTCGCGGGCGCGGTTCGCGAGTTGTCGCGCGCGCCGGAGATGCGTCAGGTGCTCGCCGAGGTTGCGCTCGATCGCGCGCGTGCGCTCCTTGGTGTTCGTCGACGAGATCGCGACATCGAGGGCACGCGTGTCGACCGGCGCGACGAGCGTCTCGGCGATCGTCGCGAACGGAACGTGCACCATGCCTTCGATCCAGGCACCGCCCTCCGTGCAGTTGTAGACCTGCGTGGTCGTGCGGCGCATGGTCTCGACGAACCAGCGCTGGTACAGCGCGAACATGAACGAGGACGGAACCGTGCCGCCGTGCCAACCGGGGAGCTCGACGACGCGTTCGCGCACCGCGGCGGGACCTCCGCGCGACTTCATCGTGTGGAAGTCCGCGCTCCAGCCAGCGACCTTCATCGTGCCATCGGCGGCGAGCTCGGCACGCGCATCGCCATCGGACGACGTACCGACGTAGTACTTGCCGCCCGGAAACGAGAGGTCGAGACCGAGGAAGATCACGGGGTCGCACTTCCAGCGCAGCGCGAGCGAGAACGCGGATGTCGCGACGGAGCCTCCGCCGACGACCTCGGGCGTGGGCTCCCCGATCGTCTGGAACAGCCAGTCGTCGATCGGGCCATTCGCCGCGAGGCTCAGCGCACCGCGAGATGGAATCGAGAACAAGGACGGGTGCACGGTCCCACCGTTCACCATGTACGAGTTGCTCGTGTCGCATCCCGCGAAGTGATAGCGAACGTCCTGCGGATCGACGGTGACGATGATGTCCGGTGTGATGCCGGCCGCGAGCACGGGCTTGAGCGAGTGGCTGAAGCAACAGATGATCGCGTGCCCGGCGAGGGCGCGCAGCTGATCGATGTTCTTCGCGAGCGACGGCCCCGGCGCCACGATCACCATCGGCTTGCCGGCGAACGCGTCGCCCACGGCATCCACCGTCGGAAACCGCGACAGCGCCGCCAGGTTCGCGGCGCCTTGCTCGATCCACGTGCGCGAGAACGAAACGATCGTGTTCTGGTGAATGCGCAGATCTCCGATGCCATCACGGCAGACCACGGTGCACGCCTCGACGAGCTCCGCATCCGCGCTCGTCGACGCTCGCAGCGCGACCTGCGTCGGCGCCATCGGAGTCATCGTGCGAATCGCGAGAGAGAGCTCGGGCGCGGTCTGGACGATCACGGCCGACGAGACGTCGCACGCGCCGAGGACGACCATGCGCACCTGTCCGAGATCCGCGAGGATCCGTGCGACCGGTGCCATCTCGTCGCCGACGAGGACAACGACATCGCGCTCGAAGTCCCACGCCGCGGGCAGCAAGGCATCGGCGAGCGCGGCGACTCCGATCGCGCTCGACAGCAGAGTCGAATCACCGGGCAGCGAACGGGCGAGCCAGCGTTGCATGACCTCTTCGACGACGTGCGTGTCTTCGATCGAGCGCCGGAGGCTCGCGATCTCCTCGACGCTCACGCCATCGACGTTGGAGCTCGAGGCATCGATCCGAGCGAGCTCGGTTCGCGCGCGACGGAGCTGCATCATCGTCGCGATCGCCGTGATCATGTCGTCGCACTCGATCGCGGCACACAACAGCTGGCCGAGATGCGCGATCTCGGCAAGCGTGCGTTGCCAGGCGGCGAGCGTCTGGGTGGCGAGGGTGGTTTCAGGCTGCACTGACACGCCAATCCTTCTGCGCGATGTGCGCGTTGATCGTTCGCAGCTCGGACTCTGCGCGAACGACGCGGACGATCTCGCGATAGTCGACGGTGCGCGTCGCGAGCTCGAAGCGCTCGAACAGCATGCGCACGAGCACGAGATCTGCGTCGGTGTCGACGGTCCATCGCAGATCGGAATCGTTGGTCTCCGCGACGAGCTGATCCGTGCGGAAGAGTCCCGGCTCCTCGCGGACGAACACGGTGACGTGCTCGCGAGCCGCGTTAGACGTCGCCATGCGGCCCATGCGTTCGAGGGTGTCGCGATGGAACACTTCACAGTCGAGCCCACGGGGGAACGTCTGGATGTCGTGCGTGTTGGATGCGTAGTCGATCGCGCCGGATAGCTTCGCGACCACTCGATCGACGACGCTCGGATCGATCATCGGACAGTCGGAGGTCACGCGCACGATCGCATCGGCAGACGACGCGCGCGCGGCGCCCACGTAGCGATCGAGCACGTCACGCGCGGAGCCGCGATGTACTTGCACGTCGAGCCGCTCCGCTTCGCGAACGATCACGTCGTCCTCGGGATTCGTGGTCGTCGCGATCACCACATTCGCGAGCGAGCTCGCGGTGCGCAGGCGCTGGATGCCCCGCGCGAGCATCGTGTCCCCGCAGACGTCGTGCATGACCTTACCGGGCAGCCGGGTCGAGCCCATGCGCGCTTGGACGATCGCGACGGTGCGCACGAATCAGCCCTGCTTCTCGAACAGGTGAGCGGTGCAGTCGTCGTAGCCATCGGCCACGCCGAGCTCGAGCGTGCGCACGAGAGTCAGATCGGGATAGCGGCGTTGCCACACCGCGCCGTGATCGCGCTTCCACAGCGCTGACTGCTTTCCGCGGTAGAGAACCTCCTGGTCCTCCTGGCGGGACATGCCGTACTCGATCGCGACGATGTAGCGCCGTGACACGCGATAGATTTCGTCGAGCGCGGCGCCGATCGCGTCGGGTGCGATGTGGATGAGCACGCCGCACGTGAACGCGAGGTCGAAGAACTTGTCGCGAAACGGAACCTCGAACGCGGTGCCATGCATCACGTTGAAGACGGGGTTGCGCGCTCGTGCGCGGCTCACCGCGTACGGCTGCGGTTCGACACCGTAGAGATCCTCGACGCCGATGCGGCGCAGGTACTCGAGGTTCCATCCGACGTTGCAGCCGATCTCGCAGACACGCTTGGGCATGTCGATGCCGTCGAGCAGGCGACGCCACGACGTGACGCGCTCGGGCTTCTCTTGATCGTTGCGATCGGTGTATTCGCGCCCGAAGGCCGAGCGCCACAGTTCGAGTTGGGTGGTCTGCATTGTCATCGTCAGGGGCTCCAGAGGTAGACGTCGAAGGCATCGCGCTTGCCGATCTTGGCGAAGCCGCATGCAGTGAAACAGGTATGGCTGCGCGCGTTGGACTCGTGGATCTCGGCGACGACCGCGCCGCACCACTTGGTGCAGGCGAGCTCGATCGCTTTGCGGCCGATGCCGTGTCCACGTGCGTTCTGCGCGAGTGCGATCGAGATCTTCGCGTTCACGCCGTCGCGCGCGTCGATGCGCACGGTCCCGACGGGCTCGCCGTATTGCTCGACGATCCAGATCGGCGAGGAGGGATCGATGATCCGCGTGCTGAACCACCGCACGTGGTCCGAGTACGAGACCGTGTTCGGTGATCCAGACACGGCGCGAACGTCACTCGCGAAGTTGTACTCGTAGACGCGCTCGCGATCCGTGAGGTCTGCGCGGCGCAGCGTGACGTCTGCGTTGTCGTGTGTAGGAAGTGATCTCGCCACGGCCGTCATGCGATCAGCTCCCACGCGAGCGGCGTACCGCGCGCGATCATCGTGCGTGCCGTACGCCCGACGAGCCGGGGCAACTCGCGCGGCGCGAGTCCGTAACCGGGGCGGATCGAGCGGACGTTGTCGCGCGTGAGGGGCTGGCCCTCGGCGATATCAGCGACCGCGTACAGCGAGCGACGGAAGCGGCGCGAGCCATCCTCGGCCTTCGGCCGCTTCGCGCTGCCATCGCCGAGCGATTTCCAGGCGAGCTTCGCACCGCGAACCACCTCGAGCATCTCGGACGGCTCGAGCGAGAATCCGGCATCGGGGCCTCCGTCGCGGCGCGACAGCGTCAGGTGCTTCTCGATGATCGAGCCACCGCGCGCGACGCACGTGATGGGAACGATCGCGCCGGGGGAGTGATCGCTGACACCGACGACGGTGCCGTGCTTCGCGATCGCATCCATGCGGCGCACGTTCGTCTGATCGATCGGCGCGGGATATCCGGAGATGCAGTGGAGGAGCGCGACCCCACCGTTGCCGTTCGCGAGCGCGGTCTCGATCGCTTCGCTGACCTCCGCATCGGACGCCATGCCTGTCGACATGATCAGCGGCTTCTGCGTGCGAGCAACACAGGCGATCAGCTCGAGATCGACGAGCTCGAACGACGCGATCTTGAACACCGGTGCGCCGAGCGCGTCGAGGCGAAGCACGGCGTCCTCGTCGAACGGCGTGGAGAACATCACGAGACCACGCGCGTTGCCGTGCGCGAACAGCTCCGCATGCCACTCCCACGGCGTGTGCGCCTCGGAGTAGAGGTCCCACAGCGAGCGACCGCCCCACGGACCGCCCGCGATCGTGAAGTTGCCCTCGGTGGTATCGAGCGTCATCGATGCTGGTGTGAACGTCTGCAGCTTCATCGCGTCGCAGCCCGCGTCGGCCGCGGCGTCGATCAACGCGTGCGCGCGGTCGAGTTGGCCGAGGTGATTCGCAGACATCTCCGCGATCACGAACGGCTCGTGGTCGGCACCGACCATGCGGCCGCCGATGTTCAGCGAGGGGTTCATTGGACGACGAACTCCTGGAGGAACAGGCGGCGCACCTTGTGCTCGCCGACGATGTCCTCGAGCTTCTTCATCACGTCGCCGCGCATCTTTTCCTTCGCGGCCGCGCCGAGGGTGTCGGCGAGGCGCAGGCCGGACAGGTAGCTCAGGACGGCGTCGCGGATGACCTGCTTGTTCTTCTCGATCAGCGGCTGTGCGTCGGGTTTGACGAGCTCGAGCTGGAACGTGACCTTCAGGTAGCGAGACTGGCCTGGCTCGTCGAGGTTCACCACGAACGGATCGAGCGGGACCACGGGACCCGTGACCTCGATCTTCTCGTTCGTCTCGTGCTTTTCCTCGTGTGGAGGAGCGTGCGCCGGCTTGGCGGTGACAGCCTTGAAGGTGCCAAACCCACTCGCGCCGAGATTCAGCACGAGGAGGATGAGTACAACCTTGGAGGTTTTCGCCGCCGCTGTCGGCGGTGCTGCGGCTGGTTTGACAGGCTCGTCGCTCATACCCTGCCTAACAGCAACTGGTGTGCCCGCTGACCTCCAGCGTCCGTGCCGACTTGCGCGATCGCGAAGTCCGCTCCGACGCCAGAAATGACGTCACCGCGAGCGTCCGATGCCGGGCAGCGCCGCGAGCCCGATGTCTGCGAGCTCCTCCGCTGCCGGATCGCGGGCGACGTACGCTCCATCCGAGCTGCGCTCGACGCGGGTCAGCCCGGGAAACTCCGATTCGAGCGCGTTCGTGATCAGGTCCCGGCGCGACCCGCGCGCGGCCAGCGTGCTCATCGCGACGAGCTCGCTATGTCGAGCGAGCGCCTCGGTGACGACACGACGCAGCGTCTTGGTGTCGAACGGCTTGTTGATATAGCGGAAGACCTCGCACTCGTTGATGCCTTGCAGGGCCGTCTCGAACGTTTGCCGTCCGGTCAGGAGGATGCGCACCGTATCCGGGCGCAGGCGGCGAGCGGCGGTCGCGAGCTCGACGCCGGTCATGTCGGGCATCTCGTGATCCGAGACGAGCACCGCGATGTTCTTCGAGCCGATCATCTCGAGCGCGAGATGCGGCTTCGACGTCGAGATGATCTCCGCGTCGACGGCACCGAGCGAGCGAACGATCGCCTGTAGCAGCGCCGGATCGTCATCGACGCACAGCACGATCGGCCGGCTCACCACGGGAACTTCACTCGTCGTGATCGTCAAGGCAGCCACCTTCTCCAGCCGCGTTGGCCGAACTTGCGGGTCACGGAGGCGACGTCGGCGAGGACCGCGCGCATGTCGGGATAGCGTGCGGCGGGCGTCTTTTGCAGGCAGCGCGCGACGAGCGCGACGAGCTCGGCGGGCAACGATCCATACGGGCTCGTCACCGCCGGAGTCGGACTCTCGAGATGCATCCAACACGTCTGCGCGACGGAGTCGCCGACGAACGGCGGCTCGCCGTGCAGCATCTCGAACAGCAGGACGCCGAACGAGTACTGGTCGCTCAGCTCGTCCGCGGGAAGGCCGCGCAGGATCTCCGGGGCGACGTAGCTCGGCGTACCGACGATGAAGTCGGTGTTCGAGAACTGATCGCGTGCACCGCTGAGCTCGGACAGTCCGAAATCGACGAGCTTCACGCTCTCTTCGGTGCCTATGACGATCACGTTGTTCGCGCTGACATCCGCGTGGATGACACCGCCGTCGTGCGCCGCGGCGAGCGCGTCACCGAGCTGCATCGCGATCTGCAATGCGCGTTGTGGAGCGAGTGCGCCATCGTCGACGAGATCCGCGACGCTCGTGCCGTCGAGCAGCTCCATCACGAAGTACGGGCGTCCGTCGGGGAGGTAGCCGAAGTCGAACACGTCGACGATGTTCGGATGACGCAAGCGAGCCGCGGCGCGGGCTTCGCGCAGGAATCGCTCGCTCGTACGCTCGCGGCTCACGGTGTCGCGGTGCAGGATCTTGAGCGCGTAGCGCCGCTCGAGTGCGAGGTGCTCGACGGAGAACACCGTCCCCATCCCGCCCGCGCCGAGACGTGCGAGCAAGCGATAGTGATCGACGCGATCGCCGGGGACGAGCTCGCTCGTGACCACACCGAGCATCGGTCGCGCGGTTCGCGTGACGAACAGCGCTTCCGCGCGCAGGTCGCGGCCGGTGCGCACCGTCAGCACGAGATCCCGTTCGCGCTCCTCGGCATCGCGCAGTCGTGCCATCCCGGTCACCGGCCCTGGCACCGAGAGATCGACGTTCGCGATGAATGCGAGGCGTGCGATCACGGCGGTCGCGACGTACGCGTCGACGGTGAGCCGCGCGAGCGAGTGTCCGGAGCTCTCCATCGAGATGACGTAGCGTTCGGGCTCGAGGGGCGATGGCTCGATCCACGCGACGTCGGCGTTCGCACGCAGTGCTGCTGCGATCACGGCGTCCGCTGCCACGATCGGTGCCGCTACCATTGATGCCTCTTCCTTGCGCGCGAGGTTCCCCATCAGGCTTGTACGTCGGCCGGTTTCGGAACCCATGTAGGTCGGCGAGATTGACGCTCGGCGTTCCACCCACGCGTGGACTAACTCCATGCTTTCGCTGTCGCGCGTTCTGGCATGTCACTGGCAGCTCGAGGCGCCGTGGTTAGTGTTCCCCTTCCGATCGAGGGCCCGGTCGTCGCACCCGCCGGCGCTCGCATCTTGATCGTCGATGACGATCCGCGCATTCGCAAAGCACTGACAACGGCGATGTCGCGCGTCGGACTGCACGTGTTCAGCGCCGAGGATGCGGCGAGCGCGATCAGCCTCGCGGAGAATGCGCCGCCGGATCTCGCGCTCGTCGACTTCGACATGCCCGTGCGCGGCACCGAGGTCGTGCGCCGCCTCAAGGAGATGCATGGAGCAGCGATCTGGGTCGCGATCCTCTCCGGTCACGACGACGAGGAGACCCGTGCTCAGTGCTTCGCCGCCGGTGCGGACGACGTCATCGGCAAGCCGGTCATGATCACGGAGCTGCGCCGTCGGTTGATCGCCGTCGCACGCATGCAGCAGGGACACGTCGAGAATCGCGTCGCTCGCGAGCACGCCGATCGCTTGATGGCGTACGGCGCCGAAGCGTCCGCGATGCTCGCTCACGATCTCAACAATGGCCTCGCGGTCGCGCTCGCGAACATGACGTACCTCGAGGATGTCGTGGAGCTCGGCGCGGACGAAGCGAGCGCACTCTCCGCGACCATCAACGCGCTTCGCCGCATGTCGGGTCTCGTCGCGAACCTCGTCGACATCGCGCGCTTCGAAGACGCTTCCGTAAAACCCCTACTCGCATCGGTGGGTGTGCGTGCGCTGATCAGCGATGTCATCGCGGTGCACGCGGCCGGCGAGCGCAAGCTGCAGTTCGCCGTCGAAGCGACTCCCGAGCTCGTCGCGCAATTCGATGAAGCGTTGATCGAACGCGTGCTTCACAACCTGATCGGCAATGCCGTCCGGTACTGCACCGAAGGCGGGACGATCCGCGTGATCGCACGCCCGCACGATGAAGCGGGCGTCGAGATCGACGTGACCAACGACGGCCCGGTGATCATGGACGAGCTCCGCGATCGCCTGTTCGCGAAGTATGCGAAGGGCACGAACGGCAAGCGTGGTTTCGGCCTCTACTTCTGCCGTCTCGCATGCGAAGCCCACGGTGGAACCATCCACTACATGGCCAACGGCACCGCCACGTCGTGCTTCCGACTCCGACTCCCGGGTCGTTGAGTACCCGTTAATTAACCCAACGGCATCGCCAACTTTGGCGATCCCGGGGTGGCGGGATACCCCGCAGGGGTAAAACTTTACCCTGGGCTCTCTGGATGTGGGTTCTGCTACCTCGCCAGAAACCCTCGATCGAGATTCAGTAAGCTACCCCTCAGTTATCCGGCAACCAGCTGACTGCGCGTGGCACGACTGCTGCTCATCGTCTCGGCCATGCAGGACTTCAACAGCTGGCGCACCTCGTTCGCATCCGAAGTGGTGGGTGAGTCGCCGGAGATTCTCGACGCGCTCGAGACCATCCGCCGCGTGGCAGCGACGGACTGCAGCATCCTGATCACGGGCGAGACCGGCACCGGCAAGGAGCTGTTCGCTCGCGCCGTGCATCGCGGCTCGAACCGCAAGAATCGCAAGTTCATCCCGATCAACTGCGCCGCGATCCCGGAGCAGCTGCTCGAGTCCGAGCTGTTCGGTCACATCAAGGGCGCGTTTACCGGCGCCGTCAACGCGCGCCCGGGCCGCTTCATGTCGGCGCACGAAGGCACGATCTTCCTCGACGAGATCGGCGACCTCCCGCTGTCTGCACAAGCGAAGCTCCTGCGCGTCCTCGAAGAGCGCGTCGTCTCGCCCGTCGGCGCCGACGCCGACCTGCCCGTCGACGTTCGCATCATCGCCGCGACGCACCGCAACCTCGAGAAGATGGTCGAGGAAGGCACGTTCCGCGCGGACCTCTACTTCCGCCTCGCCGTCGTCCCGGTCGAGCTGCCCGCACTGCGCGAGCGCCCCGAGGACATCATCCGCATCGCCGAGCTGTGCATCGCTCGCTCCGCCGCGAAGCTCGGCCGCAAGGTCGAAGGCATCGACGACGCCGCGCGCCAGACGCTGCTCTCGTACTCGTGGCCGGGCAACGTTCGCGAGCTCGCGCACATGATCGAGCGCGCGGTCCTTCTCACGCGCGGCGATAGCATCGTCGACGCGGACCTCCAGATCCCCGGCCGCAAGGTGAAGTTCGCGCGCGCCAGCAGCCAGGAGCTGCGTGCATCGGGTTCCTCGCCCGTCATCGCGATCAAAGCGACCGAGCCGACCACCGTTGTCAACGCGCCGGCGATTCCGCTGTCCGACACGCTCGACCTCCGCTCCGCTCTCGAGAACCTCGAGCGCCAGCTGATCGATCGCGCGCTCACCAAGGCCGGCGGCAACCGCACCGAAGCGGCAGCGCTGCTCGGTCTCAACCGCACCACCCTCGTCGAGAAGCTCCGCAAGTACGCCGCGTAGTCGCGTCGTATTCCCATCGTTTCTCTCGGCGCCCGATCGCCGGGATCTTGCTCGCTGGCGCAACCCCTCCGCGCGGCTAGAGTGGATCTCGCTCGGGCGTCGAGCTTTTTTCGGCGTGTAACCTTCTCCCGATCGCCGTGCACTGTCTGGTCGTGCGTCGTTGTTTGCGGCGCGCGGAAGGACCGTCATGCCACGCCTGGCTATTGGGCTTCGTGCGTTCTGTGTTTCTGTCGTGCTCGCCGGTGTCGCGCTCGCGCAACCCGCGGGCAACCTGCCGATCGATACGTTTCGTCCCGCGATGGATTCGCGCGGATACCTGACGATCAACGCATCGCAGGTGCTCGGTCACGGCGAGCTCTCGTTCGGGCTCGGCTCGCTGTCGTGGGGACATCGCCTGCTGGAGTTCCAAGGCGACAACGGTGCGACGTACACCGTCGACGACGTCATCACCGCCACGCTCGTCGCCGCGGTCGGGTTCAAGCTCGGTCCTGCCGAGCTCGAGATCGGAGCGTCGGTGCCGCTCTCGATCATGGCGGGCGATCGCGGCCCCGACGATCTCGGTGCGCTCGGCGATCCGAACGACGACCAGCTGTACAAGCTCGATAGCCAGGGCCTCGGCAACGTCGGCCTGCATCTGAAGACACGGTTCTTGAAGTCGAGCCGACCGCCGCACGTCGGCATCGGGCTCGTCGCGTCGCTGTTCCTGCCGACCGCGACCAAGGACGCGTTCCTCGGCGACGCGAAGCTGACGCCGCAGATCATGGGCATCCTCGATAAAGAATTCGGACGCGAGCGGCGGCTTCGCATCTCGCTCAACGCGGGCGTGCGCTTGCGCCAGACGTCGACGTTCACCGACACCGGAGAGGGTGGCGCCGACGCGACGATGGGCACGATCACCGCGAGCGCGGAGCTGCCCGTCGGTGTCGGCCTCGCATATGCGATCTCGAAGCAGAAGTTCGACGTCGTCGGCGAAGTGTTCGGCGCGGTGCCGCTCGGCGATCACGCGGACTATCAGCCGCTCGAAGCCGTCGCGGGCGTGAAGCTGTACCTCGCACGCAACTCGTTCCTCTCGCTCGGCGCGGGTCGTGGCCTCGTGCCGGCCAAGGGCGCGAACCCGGACGTGCGCGCGTTCATCGGCATCGTGTTCGAGCCGAGCCTCGGCGATCGCGATGGCGATGGTCTCAAGGACGATGTCGATCGGTGCCCCGACGAACCGGAGGACTTCGACGGCTTCGAGGACGAGAACGGTTGCCCGGATCCGGACAACGATCGCGACTCGATCCTCGACGAGGACGACAAGTGCCCGCTGATTCCCGAGAACCTCAACGGCTTTCAAGATGAAGACGGCTGCCCCGAAGGCGTGGCGAACGATCGCGATGGCGACTCGATCCTCGACACCGTCGACAAGTGCCCCGACGACCCGGAGGACTTCGACGACTTCCAGGACGAAGACGGCTGTCCCGATCTCGACAACGATAACGATCGCATCCTCGACGTCGACGATCTCTGCCCCGACAACCCCGAGGACTACGACAACTTCGAGGACGAAGACGGCTGCCCCGACGTCGACAACGACAAAGACATGATCCTCGACGTCGACGACAAGTGTCCGAACGAGAAGGAGACCTACAACAACGTCGACGACAAGGACGGCTGCCCCGACGAGGAACGCGGCGTGGTGAAGCTCAAGGAGAGCGAGATCATCACGATGAAGCCGATCAACTTCAAGCTCGACTCCGACATCATCGAGTCGAACAGCTACTACATCCTCGACGCGGTCGTGGCGACGATGAAGGGCAACCCGGACATCTCGCTGATCGAAGTCGCGGGGCACACCGACGAGCAGGGCAGCGACGCGCACAACCTGGATCTCTCGGAGCGCCGCGCAGCATCGGTCGTGCGTTACCTGACCGAGCACGGTGTCGAGGACAAGCGCCTCGGCTCGCAGGGCTACGGCGAGACGCTACCGAAGATCGACGAGCACACCCAACGCGCCTACGCGATCAACCGTCGCGTCGAGTTCGTCATCCTCAAGCGCGAACTGCCGTGACGCTTACTGCAGATTCTCCATGCAGACCAACCGGCGACCGACCGCGCAATCGAGGACGTTGTTGAACGCGCCGAACCAGTAGGTCGACACGCCCGTGTCGTAGCCGAGACCGCCGGACGACTTCGTCGTGGTGGGGCTCTTCCAGTTCCCGCAGGTCGCCGACGTGTTCGGGCCGAGGTCCGTCGGTCGCGGCGCGCCGGTCCAGATCTCGATGTTGCCGAGGCGCTGGCCCGCGGCGGTGACGTTCGGCGCGACGATAAGCGTTCCGAGCTGACCGTTGCGCATCGCGGACTCCGTAGCCGTCAACGGCTGGTTGTCACCGACGCGCACCCACGGTTCGTCGGTCGGATTCACCGCGAACCGCGACAACGCCGAGGCCGTCGTCGTCGCGAGCAGAGCCTTGAACGCCTGGAAGTTCGGCAGGCCCGCGGCCATCGCTTCGTCTTGGCAAAGCTTGTCCGCCGCCTCGAGGCCACCCGTGTTGTTCGGGCCACCCGTCGACGTAGCAATGAACGGCGTCGCCGTGGTGAACGCCTGGCGGCCTGGCTTCTTGGTCACGGTGATCGCCGCTTTACGATCGGCGCCGAAGCAGTACAGACGGCGCGTGCCGACGCAGCTGTTCTCGGTGAAGCGCGTGAACTCCTGGCTGTTCGCACTCGCGAGACCCTGCGTGCCGTTCACCTGCGCGTTCAGCCACGAGCTCGCCACGCCTTGGTTGAAGCCGATGCACGACGACTCGCTGTGTCCACCGCTCGGATCGGTGCCGGTCCACGTCAGCGCGTTGACGCCGACGTCGGCTCCGTTCTCGTCGATCCGCGGCGGATAGACGATCACGTTGTTGGCGATGTCGGACAGCTTCTGCAGGAACGGCCGCCGATCCACGCGCTCCCAGCCAGCGACGTTTTGGAGGCGATTCGCCGCGGTGACGAGCGCGCCCGGCGTCGGCGTCGAGAGGGAGTCGAAGCCCGAGATCCACGGGATCCAGGTCGTGTTCTGATGCGGACCCTCGCCCTGAATCCCGCGCGTCGACTGGGCTGCTGCGTTCTTGCAGATCGCGTTCGCGTTGCGGAGCCAAGCGACGCCGAGGATCTCCGTCGAACCCGACGTCACGAACATGACGTTCGGAGCCAGCGCGAAGGTCGCGGTGACGGTCTTGACCGCGTCCATCGTCACGTTGCACGTGACGCCCGACGACGACGTGCAGCCCGACCAACCCGAGAACAGCGATGCCTCCGCGGCGAGGTCGACTTTCGGCGCGGCGGTCAGCGTGATCATCGTGCCCTGCACGAGCGTCTCGGTGCAGTCGGTACCGCCGTTGGTTCCATTGCCGCAGTCGATGCCCGTCGCGGTGATCGTTCCGAAGCCGTTGCCTCCGAACGCCGCGGTGAGCAGGAACGTCGGCGGATTGAACGTCGCGGTGACGTTGCGCGCTTGGCTCATCGCCACCGTGCACGTGTTGCCCGCCACGGTGGGGCACCCGGTCCAGCTGCCGAACGTCGCGCCGTTGGTGCCCGTCGCGGTGAGAATCACGGTCGCGGTATTGAGGTAGTCCTCGGAGCAATCCGTGGGGCAGTTGATGCCTGCGACGTTCGACGTCACCGTGCCCGTCGAGCCGGCGATCGTCACGTTCAACGGGAAGATCGGCGTGAACGTCGCGGTCACGGCGCGCGCCATGTCCATCGGGACGACACACGCGTTGATACCCGTGCACGTGCCACCACTCCACCCCGTGAAGCGATAGCCCGATCCCGCCAGCTGGGTCAGCGTGACCGACGTGCCGTGGTTGTACGTGCCGAGGCAGTCCGTCGGACAGCCGATCTGCGGCCCGGTGACCGTGCCGCTTCCGGCGATCGTCACGTCGAGGTTGTACTGCTTCAGCGCGTAGTTCGCGGTGACGGTACGCGGACCGTTCATCGTGACGCTGCAGGTGGTGTTGCCGGTACACGCGCCGCTCCAGTTGACGAAGTTCGTGTCCGCCGCCGGCGTCTGCGTCACGTTGACGACGGTGCCGTGGTTGAAGTTCTCGTTGCAGTCACCCGGGCAGATGATCCCGGTCGCGGTGATCGTGCCGCTACCGCCCGTGCCACCGAAGTTGGCATCGAGAGCGTACGAGTTGATCGTGAACAGCGCGGTGACGTTCTTGATCCCGTCCATCGTGACGTTGCACGTGGTGTTGCCGCTGCACGCGCCGCCCCAGCTCTGGAACGTCCACCCGGTCGTCGCCATCTGCGTGAGCGAGACGACAGTGTTGTGGGTGTACGTGCCGGTGCAGTTTGTGCCGCACGAGATCTGCGGTGACGCGGTGACGGTGCCCATGCCGGTCACGTCGACGGTGAGATCGTAGCTGTTGAGCGTGAACGTCGCCGTCACGTTGCGCGCTTGATCCATCGTGACGCTGCATGTGGTGTTGCCACTGCACGCGCCACCCCAGTTCTGGAACGTCCAGCCCGAAGTCGCCATCTGCGTGAACGAGACGACCGTGCCGTGCGTGTAGTTCTGCGAGCAATCGCCAGGACACGTCACACCCGCGGGGCTCGACGTGATCGTGCCCATGCCGGTGACGCTGGACGTGAGCGGATACGAGTTGATCGTGAACACGGCGTTGACGGTCGTCGCCGCGGTGAGGTTGACGACGCACATGCCGGTGCCGGTGCATCCGCCGCCGCTCCATCCCGTGAACGACGACGTTCCCACCGTCGGCGTCGCGGTGAGCGTGACCGGTGTTCCGTGGTTGAGCGTCTCCGAGCAGTCGCTGCCGCACGCGATACCCGCCGGCGACGATGTCACGGTGCCCGTGCCGGTGCTTCCCGTCTTCGTCACGTCGAGCACGTAGGTCTTCAGCGTGAACGTCGCGGTCACGGTCTTCGCCGCGTCCATCGTGACGCTGCACATCCCCATACCGGTGCACGCGCCGCTCCACCCCATGAAGTTCGAGCTGCCGGCGGCCGCCGCCGTGAGCGTGACCATTTGATTCGCGGTGAACACGAAGTCGCACGTGCCCGGACAGTTGATGCCCGCGGGGCTCGACGTGATCGTGCCGGCGCCATTTCCGCCGCGCGTGACGATCAGCGAGAGCTCGTCGAGTGCGAACGCGGCGCTGATCGTCGTGTCCGCGGTGATCGTGAGATCGCAGGTGCCGGTGCCGGTGCACGCGCCGCCCCAGCCGACGAAGGTGTTGAGCGAGACCGGCGTCGCGGTCAGCGAGATCGCCGTGCCGTGATCGACCGTGGTCGTGCATCCCGCGCCCGTGCCGCAGTTGATGCCGTTGCCCGCGACGGTGCCCGCGCCCGCGCCGGCCTTGGTCACCGTGACCGTGTACGTCTTCAAGGTGAACGTCGCGGTCACCGCGGTCGCCGCAGTGATCGTCACTTCGCACACCGGCGACGTGCCGCTGCATGCGCCGCCCCACCCCGTGAACACCGAGCTCGCATCGGGCTCGGCGGTCAGCGTGACCATCGTTCCGTCCACGAAGCTACCGGTGCATGTCGCGCCGCAATCGATGCCATCGGGCGAGGACGTGATGCGTCCCGTTCCGTTGCCACTCGTGGTGATGCCGAGCTCGAGGTCCTCGGGTGGAACGATCGGCTCGTCGATGGGGGTATCGGCGAGCGTATCCGCGAGGAGATTGGCGTCCGGGAGGCGCCGAGCCCCATCGTCACCACACGCACTAAGAACGAGTACCAAGACAAGGATGCGGCGAAGCATGTCGGCCGATGATACGTCGGTCCGACCAAGAAACTCCTCGGTCATCTCGCATGGCTGTGTGGGTCTCGATAAGATGAAGGCGGTGACCGCGCGAATTCTGTTCGTGACAGCTGTGATCTGTGTAGCGGCGACCACCAATGCCAATCCGGCGGACCCGATTCCGCCGGCGACGTTCGACAATCCCAAGGCCCTCGACAGCTTCGTGTCCGCTCTCGACGCACAGCGGGCGAAGACAGCGAGCCGCCCTCTTCGCATCTCGTACTTCGGGGACTCGCTCACCGCCGACGACCAGATCACGAACGCACTCCGCGGCAAGCTCGCCGCGCTTCTCGGCGACGGCGGGCCGGGCTTCGCGTTTGCCGTCGAGCCGCATCCCTACAACCAGCATCGCGCGCTCTCGCGCTGGGTCCACGGTGCCTGGCGCGTGAACGGAATCTCGACGGCGCCGGCCCCGGATCACCTCCTCGGCTTTGGCGGCAGCGCCGAAACCGACGGTGGCGGCGTGATCCGCTTCGCACCCGCCGCGGCCGTGTCGTCGATCGACGTGCACTACCTCGCGCAGCCCCACGGCGGGACGTTCTCGATCGTCGCCGACGGCAAGTCGATCACCTCGATCACGACGAGCGGCGACAAGAAGAAGGGCGAGTTCGCGACCGCGGCGATCCCCGACGGTACGAAGAAGATCGAGCTCCGCGCCGCCGGGTGCGCTTCTTCGGCGCGAGCCTCGAAGCAGCGAAGGGCTCCGTCGTCGACAACCTCGGCATCAACAGCGCGACGGCGAAGCAGATGTCTCGCTACAACCTCGCCGATCATCTGCGCAATCAGCTCGCTCACCGCGCACCCGATCTCGTCGTCGTCATGCTCGGCACCAACGAGGCCGAGTGGCTCGCACCGAACGGCTCCGGCATGGCCGAGCACGAGAAGCTGTTCGGCGAGCTCCTCGCGAGCGTTCACGCGGCCAACCCGAAGAGCTCGTGCCTCGTGGTCTCGCCGCTCGATCAGACGGATTGGCGTGCGGAGAACATGCCGCCACGCGCATCGATCCCGGCGATGGTCGAAGCGCAGCGCCGCGCCGCCGCCGCGAACAGCTGCGCGTTCTGGGATGTCTACGCGTGGATGGGCGGCAAGGGCGCCTCGAAGCAGTGGCTTCGCCGCGGCCTGTTGATGAAGGACTTCCAGCACCCGACGACGCCGGGCGCGCAGCGCATCGCCGCCGCGCTCTACGCGGGCCTCGTTCGCTAGTCTCATCACGGCTGGGCGGTGGGGCCATAGAGCGCACGAGCAACCGGGGTGGCAACACCGCTGGTGGCGCACAGTGCGGAAAACTCGTCGCGGAGACTCTCCATCTCGCGCCGAGCATTCGTCGTGTGGCGAACCATCGCCACATCGACGAGCTTCGTACGCATCGCGAGGCGGAAGATGGCCACCAGCAGAAACTGGGGAAGGAAGAAGTAGTTCAGCTTGGCAGGCGTCACGCGGTGCCCGAGTGCGCGGAGGCAGCGGAAGCCTTCGCGGATCGCGAGGATCATGTCTCGCAGATCGCGCGGGGAGCCGGCTAGCGCGGTGGCAACGCAGTCGTGCCGATAGAGTGCCCACGCGATGGGAAGGACCACGGCGACGTGTGTTCTCTGCCAGTCTCCGATGTGCCGTGTCCAGGTGGGAGAGAAGCCAGCCTTGCGAAAGATGGCGACCAAGCGTCGCAGGCGAAGCGAGTTCGAGCCATCGAGCTCCCCGAACGTCGTCGATTGGAACACGCGGGCCAATCCTCGGCCGACGAAGTACTCGACGACGCCGTCACGGCGTTCACCGCCCGCCGATGGGAAGCCAATCATGAGCCGCGTACCGACGGCCTCGATCCACTCGTCGTAGCCCGAGGCATTGTTCACCACGAAGACGATGTTGGGCGACGAGTTGCGCGCGAGGATCGGCAACACCGCACCGACCTGGTGCTTTTGCATCACGACGAGCACGTAGTCATAGATGTCTTCGGGCGAGAGCTCCTCGATGACCGAGAGGCGGAAGGTTTCACTCGTGCCTTGGAGCGCGTCGCGAAGGACGAGCCCCTTCTCGCGGAGGTGAGCTGCCCGATCGCCGCGTGCCAGCGCTGTCACGTCAAACCCCGCCCGAACGAGCTTTCCCGCGAACAGCCCGCCGATCGCCCCGACGCCATAGACCAGGATGCGTGGGCGGCTCACGCGGTCACCACCCGCGCGCGTCGGACCCGCTTCACGACTTCGAACCAGAGCACGCACAGGAGGCCGGCCCCCAGGCTCAGCAGCAAGTCCGTCAGGTGCAACGGCGCAAAATGGAACAAGCGGCGCGCGAACGGGACGAGGACAGCGACACCGAGGAATACGACCGCGCCGACGAGGACCCAGCGCACGGCAGGGTTTGGAACCCGGAACATCGCCACGGCCGAGCGCAGCCAGGAGCGGTTGACCAGAATGACCACGATGAAGGCGACGACCAGGGTGACGAACGTCAACGCGCGAGCGGCGTCGTCCGAGTGATCCCTCCGCGCCAGCAAGAGCACACCCAGGCACACGGCGAGGATGCTGAACCCCTGCAGAAGGGCGACGCCGAGTGTCTCCCTCGAGAACAGGCCAACATCACGCCTTCGCGGAGGCCGTCGCATGACGTCGGCCTCGGCTTGCTCGGCCTCGAAGATGAGCGTGCAGGCGGGGTCGATGATCAACTGCAGGAAGGCGATGTGGACAGGCAAGATGAGAAGCGGCCAGTCGGCGAAGAACACGGGCAGCATCGACAACCCCGCGATGGGGACGTGCACCGCCACGATGAACACGATGGCCTTCTTGATGTTGTCGTAGATGCGACGACCGAGCTTCACGGCGTCGACGATGGACGAGAAGTCGTCATCGAGGAGGACGATCGACGCCGCCTCGCGAGCCACATCGGTGCCGCGCCCGCCCATCGCGATGCCGATGTGCGCAGCCTTCAAGGCAGGGGCGTCGTTCACGCCGTCGCCCGTCATCGCCACGACCTCGTTGTTCGCTTTCAGTGCATTGACGATGCGTAGCTTTTGCTCCGGTACGACGCGAGCGAAGATCTGGACGCGCGAGACACGCTGTGCGAGCTCGTCGTCAGACATCCGCTCGAGGTCGGCGCCGGTGATCACCGTGTCGCAGTCATCGAGACCGGCGTGGCGCGCGATGCTCTGAGCGGTCGCCGGATAGTCGCCGGTGATCATCACCACCCGAACGCCAGCGGCCCGACACTCCGTTACAGCAGCGGGAACCGTCGGGCGCAGTGGATCCTCGAAGCCCAGAAGGCCCACGAGCTCGAGTGACAGGTCGTGATGCTCGTCGGGCAACCGGCTCGCGCGTGTCGTGCCGCGGGCGACGCCGAGAACTCGAAGGCCCTGCGAGGCGAGGCTCAGCACCTCGCGCGCGAGCGACTCGCGCTGCCCTGGATCGAGATGACAGAGATCGGCGATGGCCTCGGGCGCGCCCTTGCTCGACACGACGGCGTCGTCACTGCCGCTGCACCACACATGACTGACGGCAAGAAGGCCCGGCGTGAGCGGGTACTCGCGCTTCAGCGACCAGCTTGGATGCAGATGTTCCGTGTTCTCGAGGAGGCGGTCGCCAGCCTCGTGAAGTGCACGCTCCATCGGATCGAACGGGTCGCGCTTGCTCGCCAGGATCGCGTGTTCGAGCAGTCCGTGCAGGTCTTCCGGCAGCTCGGTAGTGAGACCGGCGAGGTCCGTGGACGTGCCGCCGATGGCGAGCATCCGCAGCGTCATTTGGTTCTGCGTGAGGGTGCCCGTCTTGTCGACGCACAGCACGGTGGCGGCTCCCAGCATCTCGACCGCCGGCATCCGACGCGTGAGCACGTGACTGCGCGCGAGTCGCCATGCGCCCAGGGCCAGGAAGATGGTGAGCACGACGGGGAACTCCTCGGGAAGAATCGCCATCGCCATCGCGATCCCGGCGAGGAACCCCTGCTTCCACACGTCGGCGCCACCACCTCGGGTGAGGGCAAAAGCCACGACGACGATGCAGCAGGCGCCGAGTCCCGTGATCGCGAGAAGGCGGACGATCCGCCGAGTCTCGGTCTGCAGCATCGTCGGCGTTGGCTTCGTCTGTTCGAGAGCCTTGCCGATCCTGCCGAGCTCGGTGCGAGGACCCGTGGCGGCAACCTCGACGATGCCTTGCCCCGAGGTCACCAGCGTTCCCGAGAACACCGAGGGCAGGTCGTCACCGCCAGGTCGATCGAGCGCGCGAGCGGTCGCGGGCACTTTGCGAACGGGAACCGACTCGCCCGTCAACAGCGACTCGTCCGTGGACAGGTGCAGCGCTTGCCGGAGCAGACCGTCGGCGGGGACCCGATCACCTTCGACGAGGACCACGAGATCTCCAACGACCACCTCGCGCCCCGCGATTCGCCTGCGTTGGCCGCCTCGGATCACGAGCGCGCGAGGGCTCGCGAGATCGCGGAGCGCGTCGAGTGCGTGCTCCGTGCGTTGGGCCTGGACGACCGTGATCGCCATGACGACGAAGACGAAGCCGAGCAGCATCGATGCATCGGCCGGCTCCCCGAGGAGCAGGTACACGACGCCCGCCGCGACGAGCATGAGGAACATCGGCTCGCGCACCACCTCGAGGACGATGGCGAGCAGCCTGCGCTTCTGCTGCGCTGGCAGTTCGTTCGGACCGTCCTGCTGCAGGCGACCACGGGCGTCGTCCTCCGAAAGGCCGTCGAGGCCTTCGATCGTTAGCACGCCGTCGACAGGAGGAGACTGCGCTTCGGGCGAGCCGGGCGGATCACTCACGTCGATCACGGCAGACACCAATTCACCCGAAGTAGGTTTCGTCGCGTCGGTGCCTGGCATGGTCTTGCCTCACACGCAGGCACGAAGCGGGCCGGGCCCTTCGTGATGCTCTTCGCGCATAGGCTGCGACCAGCGTGGCAATTGCGCAACGCTTGCGCCCACGCAGCGCGCCCACGTCATTGGCTGCGAGCGAGCGTGGGTCTTGCACCGAAGTCGACCGAGCGCCGCGATGATCGACCGAACACCAATCGAACAGATCAGGACCACGTCGTGAGCGCTTCGCTGCTCCTCGCGTTTGTCTCGGCTGCACTCGTGCTGCAGGTCGTCGTCGCAATAGGGGTCGCGGTCTGGCGGCGGGGACACGCACCGGTCGTCGGCACCGCGGCTCCTCCATCCACGCTCCCAACACCTGGCGCATGGGACGGCTGGCGCGAGCTCCGCGTCGTGCGTCGCGAATACGAAGACCGTGCGCACACGCTGTGCTCGTTTCACCTCGAGCCGAGCGATGGCGCCCGCCTTTCGCCTTTCGCGCCCGGCCAGTTCCTCACGTTCGCGGTGCCGATCAGCGCCGATCGCACGTTGACCCGTTGCTATTCACTCTCCGACGGACCCAACCCGAGGAGCTATCGCATCACGGTCAAGCGTGTGCTCGCGCCCGCCGGAGAATCCGACCGGCCTCCGGGGGCGTGCTCCAACTATCTTCATGATCGGCTCCACGTTGGCGACGTCGTGCAAGTCAAGGCACCCGCCGGCCGCTTCGTCGTCGATCCCGAGCAAAGCGTGCCCATCGTTCTGATCGCGGGCGGCGTCGGCATCACTCCCTTGCTGAGCATGCTGCGTGGTGGGCTTGCAGCCGAGCCGAACCGTGCCGTTCATCTCTACTACGGCGTTCGACACGGGGCAGAGCACGGGTTCAGAGCGGAGCTCGAAGAGCTCGCGCGTCTACACCCGACCTTCGACGTGCATGCGGTCTACAGCCAGCCTGGTCCCGACGATGCGCCCGGCCGGGACTTCCAGCACGTCGGCCACATCGACATCGACCTTCTGAAACGTACGTTGCAAGCCGGTCGTCATCGCTTCTACCTGTGCGGCCCGCCCGCGATGATGGCCAACCTCATCCCTGCGCTGGTCCAATGGGGCGTGTCGAGAAGCGACATCCATCACGAGGCATTTGGCCCTGCATCGGCTCGGTTGGCGGCGTCATCCTCACGGCCGGTTCCCAGCGCATCGACGTCGCTCGACGTCATGTTTCGACGGAGTGCCCGAACGCTCGCGTGGGACGGAACGGATGCGAACCTCCTCGACTTCGCAGAGCGACACGATCTGGCCGTCGAGTCGGGCTGCCGCTCGGGGAGCTGCGGGGGCTGCGAGGTCAAGCTCATCTCCGGAACGGTTCGGTACGCCGAACGGCCGGACCATGACATCGCCTCCGGACACTGCCTCTTGTGTGTCGGTGTCCCGGACGGCGGCTCGCTGGAGCTCGAAGCATGAAAGCCAACCTTCTTGGTCGCGAGGTGCTGCCTCACGTCCTCGCGTTCGCAGCGCTGGTGGCCGCGACCCTGGCGATCGATCTCGCGCTGCACTTGCTCGGCGCAGTTTGGGTCGGTCGCTACCTCGGCATCCCCGGCGTGCTGCTCATCGTGGGCTCGTTCGGTTATTCCCTGCGCAAGCGTAAGCTGATCAAGCTCGGCAAGCCGGTCGCGTGGCTTCGCCTGCACGAACGCATGGCGTGGGCGGGTTCCCTCCTCGTGCTCGTGCACGCGGGCATCCACTTCAACGCGCTCCTCGGTTGGCTCGCCGTCCTCGCCATGATGATCAACGTGGGCAGCGGGCTGACGGGCAAGGTTCTCCTCGAGCGCTCGCGCCGCCGACTCTCGGCGACGCGCCAACGATTGCGCGATGCGGGCGTGTCCGCTGAAGAGGTGGACGATCGCCTCTACTGGGACAGCCTGACGTTCGACGTGGTCAAGCAATGGCGGACAGTCCACTTTCCGATCACGCTAGCGTTCGCCGTTCTCGCGCTGGCGCACATCGTCGCGGTGCTCCTGTTCTGGAGCCGGCCATGAAGCGGCCCTGGATCTGGATCGTCATCGTGGCCAACCTGATCGGCCTGATCGTGCTCGCCTTCATTTATCCCAGTGCAATGCTGAGCCCGGGCGCGCTCGTACCTGCACATGCCGACCTCGCGGACCAATGCCTCACCTGCCATGCGCCGTTTCGCGGCGTAGCGTCCAACCGATGCGTCAGCTGCCACGGCGTGTCGGACATCGGCATTCGCACCACGACCGGTTCCCCGATCGCGCCTTTGACCAAACAGAGCCGTGCGTCATTCCACCAGGAGCTCAGCGAACAGAACTGCATCGCCTGTCACAGCGATCACGGGCGCCTGATCGAGCGACGCTTCTCGCATGCGCTGTTGCGCCCAGCGGCGCGGGGCGACTGTTCGTCCTGTCACGTGGCGCCCTCGAACGCCGTCCATCGAGGCCTTCGCGTGAGCTGCAACCAGTGCCACACGACCGAGCATTGGTCGCCCGCCACTTTCGACCACTCCACGCTCCCGAGTGCCACGCTCGCGCGATGTGAGAGTTGTCATGCGGCACCGACGGACAGTCTGCATCGGCAGATCACTTCCGCTTGCACGCAATGCCACAGCCCTCAACGCTGGAAGCCGTCGACCTTCAATCACGACCGGTTCTTCCTGCTGGACCGCGAGCACGACACGACCTGCGCGACGTGCCACACAAACAACGACTTCACGCGCTACACGTGCTTCGGTTGCCACGAACACACGCCAGCGAACGTCCGTGCCGAGCACGAGGAAGAGGGCATCCGAGACTTCGACAACTGCGTCGCTTGCCACCGAAGCGCCGACGGCGAAGGCGGCGAAGGGCGCGGTGGGGGGCAGGAGGACGACGAACGCTGAGGAGCACACGAGAACTACAAGTTCGGTCGGTCGGATCGACACCGACTCTGGATTGCTCTAGTTCACGGCGTGCATCGCGGCGTTCGACTCCTCGGTCGCGAGCTGGATGCGAATACGCACCGGCTTGTCCTCTTGATCGAGGTCCAAGTAGATCGGGAACACGCCGTCGCCCCAGCTCGTGAAGAACAGCATCATGCGAGTGTTCGCGAGCGTGAGCGTGCCCACGCCCGACGCATTCGCGCGGGCGGCCGCCAGTGCTTGGAAGTGATGCGAGTGCGGGCGGTAGTCGATGTTCAACAGCCAGCTGTTATCGGCTTTGAGGATCTCCGCCTCGAACACCTTCGCCTCAGCGTCCTCGAGGGAGAGATCCATCCAGCCGTAGCCTTCCTTGGTCCGCGGGGCCTTGAGCGCCTTCGCGAGCTCGCCTTCGTCGCGGCCCCAGAACACCACGTCGGCCTTGCCGTCGAGGCTGTCGTCGTGTTGCCAGTGATCGAGCGCCGCGTGGTCCATACACACGAGCCGCGCGAAATCGACGCCCGCTTCGCCGAGCTTGCGCGTGTTGTAGATGTCGCCGTGGCCGAGATCGATCGTCACGTGATCCCAGCAGTCGGCGAAGCGACCGCGCGCGACGCGCGTTCCCGTGACGACGAGCGGACGGTCACGCGGCACTTCGCACGTGACGATCGCCGGCTCGAGCGTGTCGCGCGGCATGTAGCCCACGAGGCCGATGTCGAAGATCGCGAGCTTTCCCGAGGGCACCGTGATCTGGCCCAGCTCCTCGACGACGGGCCGAGTCGCGGCTGCCTTCGTCGCGATGTCGTCGCGGCGCTCGCGTGCGACCTCCGGCGTCGGCGGAGACGACGAAGCCCGCGGCGCCGATGACGCTGCGGGCTTCTTCGCTTTCGGTTTCGCGGCGGCTTTGGGGGCGGCTTTCTTCGCCGCCTTGGGCGCAGGCTTCTTCGCCGTTGCCTTCTTCGCCGCCTTCTTCGCCGCCGGCTTGGCCTTGGGCGCGACCTTCTTCTTCGCTACGACCTTCTTCTTCGCCACTCGTTGAGACTAGTCGATCTCGCCCTTCAGCATCACGTACCCGTCATCCGCACCGAGCGAGACGTTCTTCATCTGGAGGCCGGCGACCGAGGGCATGGGGATGGCGACCAGGAGCTTCGAGATGGCGTCGATCTGGGCGGCGAGGCAGACCTCGGTCGCCGTCGCGAGGTCCTCGTTGCTCATGCGCGTCGCGTTCGCGATGTCCTCGAGGACGTCGACATGCGCGGTCGGCTTGCCGAGCTGGATGGCGACGCCGTAGCCGTTCGAGGCGGGGACGATCTGGAGGTCGATGCTGGCGTTGATGGCGGCGCGCGCGACCGGGGTGCCCTGGTGCTTGAACGTCGAGATCATGTCGCCGATGACGACCTTCATCTTGCCGTCGATCGGGTCGGCCGACAGGAACGGCGGCAGCGTCATCTCCATCGCGGTCTCGTCGAACGAGCCACCCTCGGCGGGCATGTGGAGGTTCAGGAGGCCGATCGCCTTGGACTCGGCCATCATCTCGTTCGCGAGGTCATCGGCGAGGCCGAGCGCGAAGCCCTGACCCGCGTCGAGCGACGGCAGGCCGTTGTCCGTGAAGATAAAGCCCGGGCTCGCTTCGCTGCCCGCGATCACCATCTTGGTCGAGAGCGTGATCATCGCGCCGTTGCCGTCGATGTCGATCGCCGTCGGGTCGACCTCCATCGTGAGCGTCTTGCCCATGACGTCGACGGTCTGCGGACCCGCGAGGCCACCGAGCGCCTTGTTCATCATCGGCTCCATCGCGAGTGGCGCGGCTTTGGAGATGATCCAGCCGGCGGCGGTATCGAGGTGGAGGAAGTCGATGATGTCGCCGGGGATGCCGCCGGCTTGAATGTCGAGGCCGGTGATCTGCACCGTCTCGTTGGTGAGCGCCGTCTTGAAGCCCTGGTTGCCCGACGGTGTCACGACGAGCGTGCCGGCGACGACGACCTTGGGCGCCTTGATGCGAACGTTGTTGGTTCCGTCGGCGCAGAGCAGCGAGTACCGCGCGTGCGACATCACGTCGAGGTTCTCGATCTGCGCGCGGAACTGGAGGCCGGTGATGCTCGGGACGATCGAGATCTCCACGTTGCCGAGGTTCACGTCGTCGACGAAGTAGCGCGCGAAGTTACAGTCCTCGGTCTCGTCGCTCCAACGCGCCATCGGCTGCATCGGAGCGAGCATCGCGCCGAGATCGATCGACTCGATCATCGGGCCCGCCGCGGCGGACAGCCGCTGGAACGCGGTCTTCGACATCGCGACCGTGATCGCGTCTTCGATGTTCGCACCGACGGGCCGCAGCTGACCGGCGTGCACCGCACGCGTGTCCTCTGCCTTCTGTCCCGCGGCGTCACGCGCCTCGGTGTGGATGAGCGTCGCGCCGGACTTGATCGACACCGTCGCCGTGAACGTGCCGTCGGGGTTCACCGTCGCCTGCACGTTGTTGACGAGCACCTTCTCGATCGGCTCGTTCGACTCCGTGTTCGGAGTCACCGTACCGGTCACCAGCACCACACCCTCACCGCTCTGGATCAGGCTGCGCTGCGGAGAGGTTATTTTTAGAACCGGCGGGTCTTGCAGCTCGGCGGGGGCATCCGAGCAAGCAACCGTCGCGAGAAGGGAGAGGCTGGTCGCGAAGAGGAAGGAGCGCATGGCGAATGGTCTCTTCAGCAAGGGCGAGACCAACCCACGCACACCTACGTCGATCCCGGACCTCCCACGATCCGCAATGGATCGCGTCGGTTACGGCCGGACCTGCACGACGCGCCGCGTCGGTGATCGAGATGCGCAACTCGATCTTCCGGCCACAGGACCGAGCGACCCCAACGGATCGGCAGGTCGGCTAGCCACTGCAACCTCTAGCCAACAGTCACTTTCGCCACGCCTTTTGCGGTCAGCACGGCGGGAAGTCGTTGCCGGAGATCACCCTGCAACACGATGGTCTCGCCGTCGACCGAGCCGCCGCAGCCGAGCGCTTGCTTGAGCTCCTTGCACCATTGTTCGAGCGCCGCGGGTTTGAGCCCGAGCTTCTCGACGATCGTTGCCTCTTTCCCGCCGCGACCTTTGCGTTCCATTCGCACGACCGCCCACGCTGGACCTTTGGCGACGGGCTTCACTTCGGGCTTCGGCGCGGGTCCGGCCGGCAGATCCGCACGCAGCTTCTCGAGCGACGCGAACGGGTTCTTCGGATCCTTGGAGCTGGTCATCGCACACGCGAGCATACGCGACGCGAAGTCGGTTTTTCTCCTCGGAGAACCACAGTCAGAATCAGAAACCGCTGCCTTGTTTTGCGGCACCCCCGTACGCAACGATGGTTCTGATGGGAAATTCTTCGAGGGTTCCTGGAGGGCGTGACGTGGTGAAAACGGGCGATGTGGTGGAGGGGCGGTATCGGATCATCCGGACGCTGGGGGAAGGCGGGATGGGGACGGTGTTCTTGGCGGAGCACGCGCTGATCAAGCGCCGTGTCGCGATCAAGATCCTGCACTCCGAGCTCGCCACCGACGCGAGCGTCATCGAGCGCTTCATGAACGAAGCCCGTGCGGCTGGCACGTTGGGACATCCCAACATCGTCGAGTCCACGGACATGGGCTTCACGAACGGACACGTGCCCTACATCGTGTTCGAGTATCTCGAAGGCACGCTGCTCACCGACGAGGTCTATCGCGTAGGCGGCCTTCCGGTTCGTCGCGCGGTCCGGATCGCACAACAGATCGCATCCGCGCTCCACGCGGCGCACAGCGCGAGCATCGTCCACCGCGATCTCAAGAGCGACAACGTGTTCCTGACGGACAAAGACGATCTGCTCGACCACGTGAAGGTGCTCGACTTCGGCATCTCGCGCTTCCTCGAGGCCGACGACGATCAGACTCGTCGCGGCATGGTGATGGGCACGCCGGAGTTCATGGCGCCCGAGCAGATCACGGATGCGTCCAACGTGGATCATCGCGCCGACATCTACGCGCTCGGCGTGATCCTGTACGAGATGCTGACGGCGCGCCGTCCGTTCTCGAACGACGAGGATCCGCGCGCGCTCATGCATCGCATCGTGAACAACGCGCCACCGCCGTTGCAGCGCCCCGAAGTGCCGCACGCGATGGGCGAGATGATCCTGAACAAGATGCTCGCGAAGGATCCCGACCGTCGCTATCAGTCGATGATGGACGTCGAGGCCGCGCTCGACGCATTCGTCA
>Ga0154020_10001184_pt1 | contig 32210 bp, 25 predicted proteins | sample Klosneuvirus_201_FD_109709 | JGI IMG/M metagenome (GOLD analysis project Ga0154020, IMG submission 109709) | Active sludge microbial communities from wastewater, Klosterneuburg, Austria - Klosneuvirus_20160825_MG | ecosystem: Engineered > WWTP > Aerobic digester > Activated sludge | place...
AAAGAGTTCGGCACTCTGTGAGATAGGGATGGGCCTCGCCGTCATCGTCTTTGCCGAGTGCGATTTCACCGAGCGTCAAGAGGCATTCGGCAATCTCCATCGCATCCCCAAGCTCACGCATCTTGGCCAGGCTCTGTTGCACATGCGCCAATGCGCTGTCGAAATCCCTCTGTTTCAAGAGAACGTTGCCAATGCCGTTCAACCGCTTGGCAATGCCCCACTGATCCCCCAGTTCACGATCCAGAACGAGACTCGCTTGAAAATGCGCAATGGCGGTCGCAGGGTCGTGCTTGAGGTAAGCATTCGTGCCCAAGGCATTGAGCGCGTTACGCGTCGCGATCTTATCCTCGACGCTCCTCGCCACCGAGAGGGAACGAACGAAATACTGCTCGGCGAGGTCGAAGTCCCCTTGCTGAGTAGCAAATATGCCAGCGTTTCTCAGAACCTTGGCCTTCAAAACTGAAGGGACACTTCCTTCCAGCGCAAGGATGCGGGTCAGCCACTGACGCGCCTCAGCCCAGTGACCGCGGTGTGACCAGAAACGCCATAATGCCTCACCCAGCCGGTAGGCGATGCTGGCCCGCTCGGGTTGTGCCAACGACCACGTTAGGAGAGCGCGGAGATTGTCATGGTTGCGCTCCATGCGTGCCTGCCAGGGAGCCTGGTGTGGGCCGTGTCCGGCCGCGTCGCCGCGCTCCACCAGGTCCAGGTAATGCTGCGCGTGCCGCTGCTGGACATCGTGCAGTTCGCCGCTGCCAACCAGTTGTTCAGCGGCATACTCTTGAATCGTGCGCAGCATCGCGAAACGCGGCTCGCCGTCTACTTCCCTGGCGCGCAGTAGATTTTGGTCGACGAGCGCGATCAGCAGATCAAGAATGGGTCGCGACGCTGTGTCCAAGTCTCCGCAAACCGCCTCGACCGCTTCCAGCTCGCAGCCCCCCGCAAAGATGGCCAGCAAGCGGAACAGCCGCTGCTCTTTGGTGTCCAATAGGTTGTAGCTCCACGCGATGGCGGCGCGCAACGTCTGCTGGCGGACCGGGAGATCGCGCGACCCGCCGACCAGCAGTTGCATGACTGGTGAGCGTCCGACAAAGCCTGAGCTGTTCTGTAAGCGGGCAAGCAACGCCTGAGGCGAGAACAAGCGCAGCAATGCGGCAACCAATTCGATGGCCAGCGGCAGACCATCCAGTAAGGTGCAGATCTCGCCGATGACGAGGGCGTTGCTCTCGTTTACTTCGAAGCCAAGCTTGACAGCACTGGCGCGCGCACTGAATAGCTTTACGGCCTCCGCCTGGGCAGCGTCGAGGGGATGCTGTTCATCTCGGACAGGGACGCTGAGTGCGTGCACCGGATATTCGTGTTCCCCTTGCAGCCGCAGCGCCTCCCGGCTGGTTGCTATCACGTGCAGCCACCGGCACGCCGCCAGCAGATCGGCCAACTGCGGGGCGGCGTCCAAGACATGTTCCCAGTTATCAATGCAGAGCAGTGCGTGTTTGTCGGCCAGCGCGTCACACAAGTCTTCGAGCAACGAACGTGTCCCGCTTTCACGCACCCGCAGCACGCTGGCCACCTCTTCCAGCACCTGTTCGGGTTCGGTCAGAGCCTGGAGAGACACAAAGAACACGCCATCGACGAATGCGTTGGCGTTCTGGGCAGTGAATTCGAGAGCCAGCCGCGTCTTTCCTACTCCACCTGGTCCCGTGAGGGTGACCAGGCGTACGCCGGAGCAGAGCAACTGGTGCACGCTCTCGATTTCCGTCTGCCGACCAATGAAGCTGCTTAAAGGGAGAGGCAGCCTGGCCACTGATTCCATTGTAATTGTCGATACCTCGATCGTACCCAGGCACTGCAAAACTGGCGCCTTTTCTGCCCGAAAGTATACGCCACCTTCACAAGAATCGCTACATGATTAGTCGCTTATCAGCCGCGCACTTCGACATAATTCAATGTGAGATTCTGCACTATAAGCGGATGAAATCCGTGAAAATCCGCCCGGACTATGTTATCCGCGTGCTATCGCGCGCCGCACGCCTGCAGCGATGCCTGCATGTGGCCGCGCGATTCGGCGGCGATCACGCAGCACTGCTCGACGCTGTACTCCTTCGCGCCGATGATCTCCAGGTCGAGCGGGCCGGTGTAGCCACGCTCATGCAGCACGCGAATATAACCGACCAGATCGATGTCGCCGCGACCGTTGGCCTGATCCTCCGGCTTGCCCGGCCCTTGCTGACGCCCCTTGCAATCGCGGATGTGCACATGTTTGACGCGACTGATCACCGCCGCAATTGCTTCCACCGGATTCTCATTGGCGCGGTGGATGTGCGACGGATCCATGTCCACGCCAAAGGCCGGCGAGGTGATCGCCTCCATCATGCGCAAGGTCGTCGGCGTGTTATAGACGGCCTGCCCCACGTGCGCCTTGACGCAGAGCGTGACGCCATAGCGCTGCGCCATGTCGGCCAGCGCGCCCAACTCGTCCATCGCCTGCACAAAGCTGGCCTCGTCGTCCGACTTGCCGCCCGGCCCGCAGTTGATGAGCGGCGCGCCCAGCTCAGCCGCAGCCTGCATGGCCTGCTCCATTTTGGCGGCGTCGCGCGAGGGCTGCTCGATCGCCAGCAGCGCCAGCCCGTAGCTCTTGGCGAGCTGCTTGATGTCGGGCGCCAGCTCGCGCCAGCGCTCCAGCACTAAATGTTCGCTCATGCCGTCGATAGCGGAGAGTTCGATGCCGTCATAACCGGCCATCGCCAGATAGCGGAAAGCGGTTTCCAGTGGATAGCCGCCAAAGAGAACAGAATTTGCACCGAGTTTCATTGATGGTTCCTCGTCTTTCCAAGAAAAAGTGTCAGGACTTAGCTATTCAATCGACCACGGATTAGACGGATTAGGCGGATGGGCACGGATTTCATCCAAAAAGTAGTTGTCTGACCCGTTTTTTTTCTGGGTCAACCGGATCTCTTGTGGTTACGTGTCGGGGACGGGCTTGCGGTGCTTCGGTCGAGCAGACAACGATCAGCCCGTCCCCGGCACGTAAGACCCGACCCCATCAATTCCGGTTGAGCCTCTTTTTTCTGCGCTTTATCTCCGGTTTGGCCTACCTCACATAGACCACGGTTTCATTCTCCAGCGACTCGATGGCCGCGGCCAGCACTTTTTGCGCGGCCAGGCCCTCGGCGCCGGAGCCTTCGATCTCCTCCGGTTTTACCCCTTCGGTCAACTGTTCCAGAAAGCGGTGCTGTCGGTTGAGAAAGGTCTCCTCGAAGTCGCGCATCCCGCCAAAGACCGGGTTCGAGTAGACGCGCTTCTCCAGATCGCCCGCCGGGTAGAGCGTGGCCTCGCGGTACATGTCCTCAATCACGAAGCGCCCCTTCGTGCCCGCCACCTCGCAGCGCTCCATCGGATGGCCGCGCTCGATGTCGTAGCTGCCTGTGAGCGTGCCGACGACGCCGTTCTTGAAGCGCATGTTGAAGGTGGCCGTCGACCAGATTTTGCGACCGGGCGCGGTCGTCGCAAAGCACTGCACCGCCTCGACATCGCCGCAGAAGTGGCGCATGACGTCGACCGTGTGCGGGTGGAGCGCCTTGATCTGGAAGTAGGGCGAGCTTTCGCGCGGGTTCATGATCCACATGCTCATGTTGACAAAGAGCAGGTGGCCAAGCCGCCCCTCGTTCTGCCAGCGCTTGGCGAGCTGCGCGGCCGGCGTAAAGCGGTGGTTGAGGTTGATGCCGTAGCAGACGCCTTTCTCGCGCGCCTTGGCGACCATTGCCTCGGCCTGGTCGATGCGGTTGGAGATCGGCTTCTCGCCCAGCACGTGGCAGCCGGCCTCCAGCGCCTGCATCGTGGGCAGGTAGTGGTCGCTGCCGTACTCCTCGCCGCCGGTGGCCACGATGCAAACGTCCGGCGCCAGCGAACGCAACATCTGCTCGACATCGTAGAAAGCCGGCGCGCCAAATCGCGCGGCTGCGGCATCCGCGCGTTCCTGAATCAGGTCGCAGACGCCCACCAGCTCCGCCAGCGGGTCGGCCACGAGCAGGCCGGCGTGCCGGTTGCCGATCGGCCCCAGACCGATCACACATGCGCGAATCATTTGATTTCCTCCCAATCATTTTGGGGCGAGGGGCGAATTGCGAGGGGCGACCCGCCGGCTGCCAGATGGTAATGATTTTGTTTCGTCTTTTTCAAAACAGGATGCTGCACTGGTAGTCTGTCAACCAAGAAGCTTTGGCCTGGCGCATTGAAAAGGAACACAGATAAGCGCCGATAGCCTCAGATAGACGCAGATGCTTTGCCGCAGCGCTGCTTTGCTCTTATCTGCGCTTATTCGATTTCATCTGCGACTATCTGCATTCCCTTACGATTGCTCTACCTGAACTTTGAGGTTTGACGGGCCACTAAACCTTCTGTCCTTGCAACCATTGGCGGCGCGTCCACTCATTGTATAACGGGTCGTCGATGTCGCGCATCCACACGGCCAGTTCGGCGCGCAATGTTTGTAGGATCGTGGCGCACGCCAGATCGGCCGCGCAGTTATGCCGCTCGCCAGCATCGACCGCCAGATGATAGAGTTCGTCCTCGGCGGTTGCGTTCCAGATGTACTTCCACTCGTGCGTGCGCACCATGCGCTGGCTGTAAGCGCCGAACTGCGCGCCGTGATAGCTGCCAAAGACTTTGTCCCGCTGCGGGCGGGCGGCGCCGCTTGCCAGCGCAACCAAATCGTGGCCCTGAAAGGTGGCTGGCGCTTCGACCCCGGCGGCGGCGCAAAAAGTCGTCGCCAGGTCGAGCGCCGCTGTGACGAAGGCATCCTCGACGCGTCCGGCGGGCAAGCATCCCGGCCAGCGCAGGATCAGCGGAACGCGCATCACATCATCATACATCACATAGTGTTTGTCGATCATACCGTGGCCGCCGCACAGATCGCCGTGGTCGCTGGTGTAGACGACGAGCGTCTGCTCTGTCAGCCCCAGCGCATCGAGTGCGGCCAGAATGCGGCCCACTTGGTGGTCGATCAGCGCCACGACGCCTAGATAGCGCGCCACCACCGGCGCCCACTGCGCCCACGACCAGCCATCGAGTCCCCAGGAACGCAACTGCTGGCGCTGGATGAAGGGTTTGCCGGTCAACGCATCGGGGAAACTGGGCCAGGGTGGGACGTCGCCCGGCTTCACCAGCGAAGCAAAGGGTTCGGGCGCGATCGACGGCAGGTGCGGATCTTCCGGATCCCAGCGGATAAAGAATGGCCGATCACTGACCGCAGCTTTTTCGAGCCGCGCGATCACTTGGGCGGCGCCCCAGCCCAGCGCGCTCTGCGCCGGCGTGATTGCGGGATCGACCTCACCGAACCAGGTGTTGGCGCGTGGCGGAGGTGGCAACCCTTGCGCCGCGCGCCAGGCGCGGTAGGCGGAGGCAGGCACGTAATCATCGAAGCCTAGCGCGGCGGGTTCATCGCCCAGGCCGATTCCCCACTTGCCGACGTGCGCGAGCCGATACCCCGCGGCTTTGAGGGATCGACTGAACGTAGGCAGATCGCCGCGCGCCGGGCAGTAGCCTTCGACGCCGTCGTTGACGAGACAGCCGTGCTGTGTGGCATAGAGGCCGGTCATCAGCGACGTGCGCGCCGGCATACAGACGGCGATGGGGCAGAAGGCGTGCGTAAAGTTCACGCCTTCTGCCGCCAGGCGGTCGAGGTTGGGCGTGTGCGCCGCGGGATGACCATTGACGCCCACGCAGTCATAACGATGCTGATCGACGTGGATCAGCAAAATGTTGGCTGGCTGCAACCGTTACTCCGCGGTCGGGTAGACCTTCGGGAAGTATTTGCCTTGCATCAATTCGCCGTCGGCCACTTCGACATACTGTTTCATAACGTGGTTGCCGCTGGCGACGTAGCGCGTATCGCCGGTCATGTAATGCAGCGCAACGGCGCGGCGCGGCCGGCCGCTCTTGTTGGCGTGGCTGCCGTGCCAGGTAAGCGCGTGGTGATAGTGCACCTCGCCCTTTTTGACCGGACAGCGGATCACCTTGATTTCGTGGCCGTCGAACTCGGCGGGCATATCCTCGTAGCTCTTGAAGGTGTGCAGAAAGTCAATGTTGTTGCCCCACAAGTGCGAGCCAGGCACCATGCTCATGCAGCCGTTGTCCTCGTCGGCGTCGTCGAGCGCCACCCAGCCGGTCACTTCAGTCATCGGCGCGATGATCGGCCAGTAGGGCGCGTCCTGATGCCACATGTTGACGCCGCCGACCTGCGCGGGCTTGTATTGGATCTGGTCGTGCCAGATGCGCAGCTCGCTGGCGCCGGTCAGTTGCGCCAGCCCTTCGGTGATCTTGGGATGGCTGATCAGGGCGCGGAAGGGTGGGCTGGACATCCAGATGTCGACGATCTGCCAAACCGGCGCCCCCTCGTCCTTGGAGAAATTGTGCACCATGACCGGCTGGGGAACGTCGGCGCGGTCGCGCTCCTCGATGGTGCGCATGATCTCGCTGCGCAGGACTTCGACTGCGTCGTCGCTCAACACCTTGCCACCGTTGACGTAGCCATTGGCGTTGAAGGTATCAATCTGGGATTGGGAAAGCATGAAATGGTTCTCCTTGGTGCAGGTTGTTGGAATGCGTGATGCGTAATGCGTGATGCGTAATACGTGACTTCCTTGACACGCATTACTCATTACGCATGACGCATGACTCGTTACTCTCTCGATCTCGATTGCAAGCGCGCAGCCTGCGTCGGGTCGCCGATGTGCAGGGTGTCGTAGGCTTGCTGGGAGCTGGTGAAATAGTCAATGTTCGGATCGCCGTGCCAGCCGGGCTGGTTGTAGATCGGGTTGGGCAAGCCGGTTTCCGCCTCGCGCTGTGCGATCCAGGCATCCATGCGTCGCTTCAACTCAGCCACGATCTCCGGTTGCGCTTCGGCCAGGTTGATGGCTTCTTCGGGATCCTCGATCAGATTGTAGAGTTCGACCGGCGGCTTGAAGTGGAAGTCCGGCTCGAGCGCCACGATCAGCTTCCAGTTCGGCGTGCGCCAGCCATGCTTGCGCATCCACGTGCACTCGGTGATGTAGAACTCGCTCGCGTGGGACGCCACATCGCCGCGCACCATGGGCAGCAGCGAGCGCCCGTCGAAACTTACATCCTCGCGCTCGATGCCGGCCAAGTCAAGCAACGTGGGAACCAAATCCTTGTGCTGGTTGTAGCCTTTGACGCGCACGCCGGCCGGGACCTTGCCCGGATAGCGAATGATGAGCGGGACGACGAGCGTCGGCTCGTACATGCCGTGGTGGTCGAAGTAGCAATCGTGGTCGTAGAGCGTCTCGCCGTGGTCGCCGTTGATGACGACGATCGTGTCTTCAGCCAGGCAGCGCGCTTCCAGCGCCGTGAAAATACTTTGGATAGCGGCGTCCATGTAAGCGACTGCACCGTCGTATTGCGCGATGATATAGTCTTTGTCGGTGACGCCCGGCGGCATCCAACTGGCGAAGAAGTCGCGGAAGGGCTTGAAATCCATCACCGGCTCCATCGATTTGTTGCGTTTGTCGAACTCGTTGCTATGATAGAACATGCGCTCGTAAGGGGCGGGCGGCAGATAGGGCGAGTGCGGATCCATATGGCGCAAGAACAGGAAGAACGGGTCGCGCTTGCGCAACAGCCGATCCAGTTCGGGCAGCGCCACTTCGTTCAGGCTTTGCGCCTTGGGGCTGCGTCCTTCGTTCCAACTACCCCAGCTTGGATAGTCGATATACTTGTCGAAGCCGCGCGAACTGGGATTGCCGGTGAAGCCAACGCAGGTCGTGGCGTAGCCTTCCTCGCGCAGCAGTTCGGGCAGCGTCTTCACCTCCGGCCGCAGCGGCCCCTTGTGGCGCAGCGCGACGACCTGCGTGGTGAAGACATCTTGCCCGGTGAGCATCGATGCGTAGGCGCTCGTGGTCGGGATATAGGCGCTGAAAGTCTGCTCGAAGAGGGCGCTCTCCTGCGCAAACCGGTCGATGTGGGGCGTCGTGAGCCGCGAATAACCGTAGCAGCTCATGTGGTCGCGGCGCAACGAGTCGATGCCCAGGAGAACGATATTTGGTTTACGATTACGGCGTGCAGGCATAGGTAATTCCTTCCAGAAAGTTTTTGAAAAATTTTTTAATCTTCAGTGAGTGGGAAGAGGCGATGCACAGCGGCCAGCGCGCTGGCTTCATCCTGTGAGGGCATAAATTCTAACCCGATCTCGCCGTCGTAGCCAAGCTCGCGCAGCGAGATGGCAAGGTTGGTAAAGTTGATCTCACCTGTGCCCGGCTCCTGGCGCGTCGGCGCATCGCCAATGTGCACGCCGGAGATCACGTCGAAACTGGTCGTCAGCGTGGTCAGTAGATCGCCGGCGCCGCGCTGCTGATGATAGGAGTCAAAGGTAAAGCGAAATTGCGGATGGTGCATCCGCCGCACCCAGTCCACAGCCACCTGCGGCGTATCCACCGCCATGGCGCCGATAAAATGGTTGCGGCTGAGACACTCGACGCGCACTTCGATCGAGGTCTGCTCGACCAGGCGCAGGATGCGTTCGGTCTGCGCCAGCAGATTGGCGTATTGCTCCGCGTGGCTGAAATTCCCAGAGAGCGCGCGCACGCGTTCGCGGCCATCGATATGGTCGATCTGGTTGGAAAAGATGTAGAGGCAGGCGATGCGATGCTGTTCGGCCATTTCCAGCGATTCGGCCCAGGTGCGCAGCGTGCGTTCGTTGTCCGCAGGGTCGGCCAACGCGCCCATGGCGCCGTCAAAGGTGGAGAAAAGGCGTGCGTTATGCTGCGCACACGTCGCCGTCAACTCGGCAATGGGGGCCTGGCGCCAGGCAAAGACACAAAAATCGCGCACACCCAGCGCCACAAACGGTTGCACACGCTCGACCAGCGGCCGGTCGGTGAACCAGAAGTCAAGATATCCCGTATAAAACATGAGCTCGCACTCTCAAAAACTGTCTGAATTATCATGCTTTGCCACAGGCGTCAGCCGCGGCGGGCGAGACGCCCGCGTTCCCAGGAACGCCGCCCTCCTAACTCGCCCCTCGCAACTCGCAACTCCTACGACATCACCATGCCGCCATCGACCTCGAGCGCCTGTCCGGTCAGATAGCGCGCATCCTGCGAGGCGAGGAACGCGACGACGCCGGCCATTTCCCAAGGATGGGCGAGCCGGCCCAGCGGGCAATCTTTGGCGCGCTGCTGCAACCACGCGTCCGCGGACAGACCCTCGCGCGCGCCGACCCTCGCGGCCACGCCAGCCACCATGTTGGTCAGCGTGTTGCCGGGACAGATGGCGTTGACCGTCACGCCGTAGGGCGCAAGCTCCATCGCCACCGAACGCGTGAGACCGATCAGACCGCTTTTGGAGGCGGAGTACTCGGCGGAAGCGGGCCAGCTTGTCTTGCCGGCCATCGACGAAATGTTGATGATGCTGCCCCCGCCGCGCTCGCGCAGGTAGGACGCCACCGCACGGTTGCTGTAAAAGGCGCCGGTCAGGTTGACGTGCAGGGTGGTCAGCCACTGAGCCGTAGAAAGCTCCTCCAGCGGCGCACCGGTGTAGATGCCCGCCGACGCCACCAGCATATCGATCCCGCCCCAGCGTGCGGCGACCGCGGCGAATGTCGCTTCCACGGCGGCGGCGTCCGTCACATCGCAAGGGAGGGCGATTGCTTCGACGCCCAGCGTGCGGCAGCGTTCCGCCGTCTGCGCGTTGCCGGCCGCATCGATGTCGAGACAGGCGATGCGCGCCTGCTCCTGGGCAAAGCGCAGCGCGCACGCCCCGCCGATCCCGCCGCCCGCGCCGGTGATGACGACGACCTGTCCCGCAAAGCGCGCCGACTCGACGCCGGCGCGCATCATGCCTTGTTCCATCATAGATCCTTCGATTCGCCTTTGACTGCTAGCCTTTGACTGCGCCCTCGATCATGGCGCTGAAGAAGCTGCGCCGCGCAAAAACAAAGATCACCACGATCGGGAGTGCGATCAAGATGCAGGCCGCGGCGACTACCTGCAGATTGATGATATTCTGTCCTAAAAATTCGTAGATGCCGAACATCGCCGGTTTGAACTCGTTCTTGGCGACCAGCAGATAGCCGGCGATGAATTCATTCCAGACGTTGACGAAAGTCAGCAGAAAGACGGCCATCAACCCTGGCAACGCCAGCGGCATGCTGATGCGAAGGAGCGAGCCAAACGGGCTGCACCCGTCGATCAGCGCGGCCTCTTCAAGTTCGCGCGGAATGGCATCAAAAAAGCCTTTGGCAATCCACACACTCAGCGGCAGGAAGAAGCCCATGTAGACCGAGACCAGGAACATGCGGTCGTCGTAGAAGGGGATCTGCGCCTTGCGCAGCACGACGCCCATCTGATAAAGCGCCAGCAGATTGGTGAGGAGCGGCACGCCTGTGATGGCAAGAATGCCGACCAGCAGCAGATTGCGGCCACGAAAGCGGTAGCGTGAGAACGCATAGCCGGACATCCCCGCCAGAAAAACCACCAGCAACGCCGTCGTCGTCGCATACAACAGCGAATTGGGAATGTATACACGCACGATGTTGCCGGTCAGCGCAAAGGGCAGCAGTCCGCCGTCGGTCGGTTTAGGAGCGAGCACACGTTGATACCCTTCGACCGCCCAGCGGCAAGCGGTCGGGTCAAACGCGCGGGTGGGTGTGTCGCACGGGAAGAAATTCGGCGGCTTGCGGATAATGTCGCGCTCGCCTTTGAAGGAGATCAGGACGGTCGTCGCCACCGGCAGCAATGCCATCAGACAAATCAGGATCAGCGCGCCGTTGACCAACCACGAATTCCACCGTTTGCGTGATATGGAAGGCATCTCAGTTATTCCTTTCCTCGACACGCGTGACCCGCAATGTGGCAAAGATCAAGATCCAGTTGACCGCGGCGATCAGCAATGCCAGCGCCGCGGCCCGCCCAAACTCAAGCTGACGCCAGCCCAGGCTGTACAACATGTAGCTCAACACCTCCGTGGACGAACCAGGGCCGCCGCCGGTCAGGCTGAAAACCATGCCGACTCCGTTCATTCCACTTAAGGTGAGGCTGAAGATCGCCACCACCAAGGTCGGCAGCATCAACGGGATCATAATGCGGCGCACGATCTGCCAGCCATTGGCGCCATCGATGCGGCTGCTTTCGACCACTTCGACCGGCACCGTTTGCATGGCCGCCAGCAGCAGCAGCGTGATAAACGGCAGCGCGCGCCACGACGCCGCCATGATCAGATACACCATCGCCGGTGCGGGCGGAAAGGGAAAATTACCAACCCAGGACGCCGGCGGCACCGCGGTCAGGACGGAAAGCCCATTGGGAGGAAAAAGGGCCGGGTTTTGCAATATCCCGGAAAGCAACCCATAGTCGGGCATGACGAGCAGGCGAAACACGATCCCGACAATGATGTCGGCGATGATCCAGGGGATAAACAATAAGGTGACGTACAGCCCAGAAAAACGCAGCTTGCGGTTCAAGAGCAGCGCAATGAAGAAGCCGATCACCAACGTCAGCGAAACATAACCAACTAGAAATACGACCGTATGTCCGATACTCTCGCCGAACACTCCCATCCCAAAAAGCCGGCGAAAATTGTCCATGCCGACGAAGCGCCAGCCTTGCGGCTCTCTGGTTTGGAGGCTGAGCCACACGGTGTAGAGAGCCGGATAGACCTGAATGGTAAGCAGGACGGCGACGGTAGGCAGAATCAGCCAGAAAGGAAGCGTATTCCGGAACCAACGTCTTGATCGTTTTCGGGCTGTGGTTTGTTGCATCGAAGTGCGTTGCCTAAGCGGAATGCTGCGCGGAGATCAGCAGCAATGGATGGTGGAACAAATGTCGGATAGCAAGAAAATCATTCACAGATTGCGCAGATTCTATTGATTTCAAGGCAGCAAGCAGACCTATCAGCTGTGAAATCTGCGCAATCTGTGAAGAGCAGTTAGCCGTTAGTTGCCGGCGTTGTACTCGTCCTGCGCCGCCTGCAGCATCGTCGCGATGTCGGCGGCCGGATCTTCCTTGATGAGCTTGTAGACAGCGCCCATAATCAGCTTCTGTGCTTCCTGCGAGCGCTCCAGCGAGCCAGCCCACGGCCGGCACGCGCTGGCGCTAAGCACCTTGCCTGCCTGCTGATAGAAGGGCGTCTGGAAAGCTTCCATCTCGCGCGTAGTCAACAGCGCCGGATAGCCGCCGCCCGCGGTCAACACCCAGGTCACATTCTGCTCTGGGCTCATGATCCAGTTGATGTAATCGAAGGCAGCTTCTGGGTTGGTCGCCCCGACTGGAACGCCGAAGCCGGCCACAGCCACTTCACAGCCAGGCGTCTGCCCTTCCGGCGCCACAAAGGTCGAAAGGATCACATCGCCGGCGTCAATTGCGTCGAGCATGTCTTCCTCATTGCCCTTGGTATATTCATTGCCATTGGGTGCGGTGAGCGGATTGACATAGCGATAGCCAAACAGACCGGTCGGGAAGGCGCCAGCCGACGCATCCTTGAAGGCGTTTTCTTCCTGGAAGCCGCCGGCAAAGGCGATTTCCGGCACATAGCCGCTCTGCACCATCGTGCGCAGGAATTCGACGGCCGCCACGTTCTCCGGCGTGTTGAGCAGCATATTGCCCGCGCCGTCATCGTACGTGCCGCCAAAGGAGGAGATCGTCATCCAGACGCCGCGTGTGGAGCCCTCACCGTCAAAGTCGGTCGAGCCAAAGAAGGTCATCGCGTAGAGACCTTCGCCCTTCAGCCGCTCGCCGTCTGCCAGCATTTCATCTGGGGTCGTGGGGAAACCCTCCGGGAAGCGATCTTTCCACACATAGACCAGGTGGGGGCGCTCGGCCACTGGAACGCAGTAGAGACCACCGTCGGGGCCGGTGCAGGCTGCGATCGAGCTGGGGTCCAAATCAGCGAACCACGGCTGGGCGCTCGCCCATTCGTTCAAATCCTGCATCGTGCCGTTGCGGTAGAACTGTGTAACCTGGCCACTGCCCATTTCGAAGAGATCGGGCACATCGCCACCCGCCTGCACCGCGGCAACCAGTTCGGCGGCCATGCGATCCCACGCCTTGGGCTGGTTGACCCAGTTCCACTGGCCAGTAAAAGCCTCGTTGAAAGCCGGAATCGTATCGCGTAGATACTGATTGCCGACGCGTTCGTCGCTGGCCGGATCTTCGTTGTTTTCGTCATACTGGTACCAGGTGGTGAAGTCCTTCACTTCGCCAGCGCTGACGCTTGCTTCTCCCCCGGCGGTTTCACCTGCCGGGGCGGCCGGCGCTGCCACGGGCGTCGCACAAGCCGACAGCACGAGGCTCATCAGCAACACCATCGACATCAAAGTCCACAGACGTTTCATTGGGTTATGCTCCTTGTTGTGACTCAACTAGTAAAAATAACCAGCGGCTGGTCAAAGCACGACAATTGACAGGCCACTAGCGTTATCCTTGGCCGTCGTGTACGACGCTGCCACAGAGTGGCTAACGCTTCTTAGAATTGTGGAAATCCTACTCGAGCATTGAAAATTATGCAACGCTCATTTTACAGTGCATCAAGAAGTAAATTGGCAATTTCGATTGTCAGAAAGGCAGGTCAGATAAAGATCATTGCAGAAGGGCGAGAATGTCGCGCCCGACGACGATGCGAATATCGACAGGCGCGGAAACAGCCAGCCCATTAATCTGTGCTTGCGCAGGTTTGAGGCTTAAATCAGTGGAGACCATAGCCGCAACCGAGTCCGCCACGCCATAATTGATGACGATCGTCTGCGAATAATCGCTGCGGTCAGCGTCGCCAATCGAGGCGACTTGCCACCCTTGTTGTTGCAGGAGTTGGGCCGTACGCGCCGCTGCCCCCGGCAAAGTTGTGCCGTTGAGGATTTCAATGCGCACTGTCGCCGGATCGGCGATTGCCACTTGCTGCGCAGCGACGGGCGATTCGATGGTGGTGAAGAATGCGTTGAGTGCGGTGCGAACGCGTGCGCGATCCGGGAGCAAAATCCATGCCCCCTCACTGCTGAAGGTCTCTTCGCCGTAACGATTGTCGAGCACGAGTTGTTGCACCTGGCCGGACGCGCGGTTCTGAAAACGCTGGGCGAGGTCAATGCCAAGCGGCACGGGAAGGTCGGTTTCAATGCTGCTCTGCATTGTCGCCAGAAGTTGTGGCGCCTTGCCAAGGAGTTGTGGAATCATGCCGGCGTTCATCACCTGTTGCGCCACGGCGCGAATGATGTCCTGTTGGCGGCGTGCGCGGCTGTAATCGCCGTCGTTGTGCCGGGTGCGGGCATATTTCAGCGCGGTTTCGCCATCCAGAAGGTGTGTACCGGCGTCAAGGTGGAACGTCTCCACGCCGTAATCGGGCGTCGGATATTCCTCATCGTGGATCGTATTGGGCACGGTGACGGTGACGCCACCGATCAGGTCGATGATTTCACGAAAACCGTCGAAGTTGACACGTACAAAGTAATCGACGGGGCGCCCTACGAAGCTGCTCACCGTGTCTTTGGCGAGTTGCGCGCCGCCGCCGGCATACGCTTGCAACTCCCCCAACATGTAAGCCGTGTTGATCTTGGTCGTCACGCCCATGCCAGGGATGGGCACCCACAGGTCGCGCGGCAGCGAGAGCATGCCCATGTCGCCTGTATCCAGGTTGACCGAAAGCAGAATCATCGTGTCGGTGCGCGAGGGGCCATATTCATCGGGGCGCTCGTCCGTACCCAACAGCAAAATACTCAGCATCTGCGCGGGTTCTGCTTCGGCAATGGCCGCCACGGCCTGCACGGGTTCGCGATTTTCCGGTGATTGTTCGACGACAGGCTGCACCGGTTCGGCGCTGACAGCGCTGGGCGCGATCAGCGGGGCATCAACAATTTCGGCGAGAATCGACGTCTGAACGATGCGTTGTCTTGCCCAATCATGCACGCGGACGCCGAGCACCAAAGCGAAAACCAGAATGGCGGCCGCGTACACCGCTGTAACGATGATCGCCAAGCGGCGTGCACCGAAGCGATGCGGATCGCGCGGAGATGATGAGTGTAAGCGAAATTGCTCTGACATACGCACTGAGTATATCAAAGCCCACAAGCGACAACAATTTAGATAGAGGTTGATTGGAGCTTAAATGATGCGTGATGCGTAATTGTCACAGACCGCTCATCACCCACATTACGCATTACGCATTATGCAGCGCGTCCTAGCGCGGCAGCCGTTCTTGATAGAGGCTGCTGTCGGTCAGGAGATATTGGGTGCTGTGCACGCGATCGACGAAAAGGCTACGGAGGTCGCGTAGAGGAGAACCTTCCGCGGCCTGGAATTGTTCGAGATAGGCGCCGCTCTCCTTGTCGAAAACAAGAATACGCTCCGCCAACCGGTCAGCCAGATAAATCGCATCGTCCCCGTCTTGCCCCACCCACAGATCAGCGGCATCCGCGGGCAAAGCGACGCTGCTGTCCAGGCTGTAGGGGAGTTGTTCGCCCTGGCGGTAGCGCACGACTTTGCCGTCAGTGTACAAAAGCCAGATATCGCCATCAATGTGCACTGCTTGCAGGCTGGCAAGGTTCACCTGCGTCGTCGGCTGGAACCACGGCTCGGCCAGATCGTAGCGACCGATATCGTAACGATAGATCTGATTTCCCCCTTCATCAACGACGTAAAGCCATCCCAGAAAGGTCTCGATCTGTGAAGCGCGCACCCACCCTGCATCGTCGCCAAAATCGACGGCAGACGCCCCATCCACCTGTTGATTGTAGCGGAAGATGTGGTTGCGATTATCTAGCACAAGCAGGCTGGACTTATCATCCACCCCGGGGACAGGCGGCTGCCAGGCAAGATCGATAGGTGCGCCGACCGTAACGCCGTCCACTGTATCACCCATCTGCATTACGACCTGTCCGGCCGCCTCGGCAAGGCTTTCGCCATCTGACGCCAATCGATACGTGACAATCTGATTACGCCCGGCATCGAGCAGATAGATATCCTGCCCCATCACGAGCACCTGCCGCGGCGCAACGTCAGCATCAAATGTGATGAGCGGCAGCGTGAGACCGTAAAGCGGCGAGACACGTTCGACCGTCTTGCGATCCTGCTGGATCAAGGTGAGCAATCCATCACTACGCGCAGTGCGGCCATTCATTTCCTCGGCGCGACGGGCAAATGTCTCCGCCTCAGTCAGCATCGCACGCGCCACCGTCATATCCGCCTGATCGAGCGCCTCGGCCGCACTTGTATAGCGGGCTTCAGCGAGATTGAGCATGGTGTCTGCCTCGGCGCGCCCTTCGGCGCCTTGTCGCCAGTAGAGCGTAGCCACGATGGCAGGCGCCAACAACAACAGGATCACCGCGCCAGCAATGAGCATACGCGCACGGCTGCCAGTTGCCGGCCCCGGAGGTGTAAACGGCGCAGCGGCAGGGCGCACCTTAGGAGGTGGGGGCGGCATTGACGTGTACGCCGGTGCACTGACCATCGCCGCCTCCGCCATCAGAGGCGCCGGGGCAACCGCGGTGCGATCCGGCAACATGCTCGCCAGAAAAGATCGAGCACGGCCGACGCCCGCCACGGCTCCCGCGGCCAATCTTGCTGATGATGTTTTCGACGGTGGGAGCGCCTCAGCGTGCATTGCCGCCGGTGCGGGCAATTCTGGAGGGATCGCCGTGGAGTTGGCAGCGAACTGAAGAGGCGGCGCGGCTTCATCGCCGTCGCCTGCCGCCGCCGGGTTCGGTGCACTCACGACCGGCGGCGACGCGTTGACCGCGGTGGGCAAACCGCTCGTCGACGCTGGTTTTGCCATCGGCGCTGGTGCTGCCGCCGGTGGTGGGGCGGGCGGTTCGTCGCCGCCAGCGGAAGGAGGTGGTGTAGGCGGTGGTGCAGATGGGGGCAAGGCGCCGGGTTCAATCACCAGAACGACGCCCGGCGCATCTTGCCTGCCCGCCTGTTCGCGCAGCCCTTCAGCCGCATCCGTGCAACTGCCGGCATCGACATAGGCAGTCGTGGCAGCCAATGTACGCACCGACACCAGGTCCAGCCAATCTCCGCTGCCGGCGATCATGGAGGTCGCCCCAATGATTTTCTGGCGATGCAGCGGCCAAAGTTCGAGCTTTGCGTTTTTGCCGGCGCTATGCGACGCCAGACGATCGGCAGGAAAGACGCCGACCGAATTGTCTTCGGCGGTCAACAATGCAAAGGCGCTGCCCAGGCCGGCCAACGCCATCCGATCTGCCATCACGCCGATGCAGATCACACCGGCTTTCCAGGGTGCGGTCAAACGCTGCGTCTCAACCGACAGCATCAATTGTGCTTTGCGCACCGTCTCTGTGATGACTTGTGACTGCGTCCCGCGCTCTGAATAATAGGTGCGCTGCATGGCGCTTAACACCCGCTCAACCAGCGCCTCTGCACTCGGCACGCCCTGCAGATCGACCAGCGCACAAAAACTGCCGCGTTGCGCCTGCGGCGTCCCCTCCATTGGCACAATAATGCGCACGCCGGGAGCAACGCCGTCAATTTCTTCGGCTAGATAGGAAACATGAATTGACATGAGCAAAATTTACGCTTTAAATGGAAGGCTTTGTGCATAGATTGTAGCGCGACGCCCAGGCAATGTCAACGTGAATCGCAGGAAAATGGCATTCAGGCGGCGATTGGCTCTTGCGCCGCCCCTGATTTCGTGCTATTACGTTGCATATAGGTTCATTCAAACGAAAGGATTTGGATATGTCAGCCTTGTGCGTCGAATGCGACGCCGAATTGAACATCGGGAGTCGCGTGCGGCTTGGTCAACACATCATCTGCCCCAATTGCGGTGTGCAACTGGAGGTAATCAGCACCTATCCGATCGAGGTCGATATTGCCTACGACGAGAGCGAGGAATGGGACGATCTTGCCGGGTACGGGCTTGATGATGAGGACGAAGATGAACTGGAAGACTTTACACGGCTCGAAGGCCCTAGAAATGCCCTCCCCGACGATCTCGACGATGACGATTTTGAAGACGAAGAAACTCTCGACGACCTCGACGAAGATGATGAAATCATTTGACCGCGCAGGACAACGCCGTTAGCTCCCCACACCTGACTTCGGACAGAGGTCTGGTGTGGGGAGCTTAACCGGGGCCAAGGATAGATCGAGCCTATGTCTTCGGATCGCTATCTTACACCGGCAGCGATGCAGCGCGTCGAGGAAGAGATCAAACGCAGCCGCTTTGTCACAACGCTTGCCCACGCGCCCACGCTGGAAGCGGCGCGCGCCTGCATTGCCGGCGTGCGCGACGAATTCCCCACGGCCTCGCACAATTGCTGGGCGTATGTGGTTGGACCTCCCGGCAGCACCAGTCAAATTGGCATGAGTGACGACGGCGAGCCGCACGGTTCCGCCGGCCGCCCTATGTTGACTGTACTCCTTCATGCCGGCGTCGGCGACATTGTGGCGGTGGTCACCCGTTATTTTGGCGGGACGCTGCTGGGCGTAGGCGGGCTGGTCAGAGCCTACAGCGGTGGCGTGCAACTGGCGCTCGCCACGCTGCCGACGGTGGAGCGCGTACCCACCGCGCTGCTGGATGTCGTGATCGACTACGCCGCCATCACCCCGTTTCAGCGCCTGGCGCCAGATTTCGAGGCGGTTCTCGTCCACCAGGAGTTTGGCCTCGATGCAAGTTATCGCGTCAAGCTGCCGCTCAGCCGGATCGACGCCTTTCGCACCGCGCTGGCTGAATTAACCAATGGTCAGGCATTGGTTGAAATTGCGCCTTCAGAGTAAACTTGCATCAAAGCAAAGCTACGCCTCATCATTTCACATGCGGATTCCTCACCCGTGCCAAGAGGCGCAGATCAACCATCACGGCGCACAGCAAGGAGCACAGCAAAATGGCACTCTACGGTGGGATCGAGGCGGGCGGCACGAAATTTGTCTGCGCCATCGCCGGCGGCCCCGACGATTTGCGCGACGAAATTCGCTTCCCGACGACCACACCCGATGAAACGCTGGCGCAAGCCATCGACTTCTTCAAATCGCACCAGATGGACGAGCCGTTGCAGGCAATCGGCGTGGCGTGTTTCGGCCCGATCGACCCAAACCCGGCTTCACCAACCTTTGGCTACGTGACGACGACGCCCAAACCGCACTGGGCGCACGCCGATGTCGTCGGACGCCTACAGGCTGCTTTGCACGCGCCCGTCGGCTTCGATACAGATGTCAACGGCGCGGCGCTGGGCGAACACCGTTGGGGCGCGGCGCAAGGGCTGGACACTTTCGTCTACCTGACGATCGGGACGGGGCTAGGCGGCGGCGCCATGGTCAACGGTCGCCTGTTGCACGGCATGATGCACGCCGAGATGGGACACATGCGCATCCCGCACGACCTTGCCCGCGACCCCTATCCGGGCTGGTGCTCCTATCACGGCGACTGCTGGGAAGGCTTAGCCTGCGGGCCGGCGATTGAGGCGCGCTGGCAGATGAAGGGCCGCGACCTGACGCCGGATCATCCAGCCTGGGCTTTGGAGGCGCACTATCTTGCGCTTGGCGTCGCCAATATCATCGTCACCTTGTCGCCCCAGCGCATTATTATGGGCGGCGGCGTCATGGATCAGCAGCAGATCTTTCCGATGGTGCGCAAGGAAGTGCAGAAGCTGCTCAACGGTTATGTGCAAAAAGCGGAAATCCAACAACAGATCGACGATTATATTGTGCCGCCCGGGTTGGGCAATCACGCCGGAGTATTGGGCGCGATTGCGCTGGCGATGGATGCGGCAGGGGAATGAAGAAGGAACCCAAAATGACGCTGCAATTTGACCCGCTCGAACATCCTCACCGCCGACGCAATGCCTTGAACGGGGACTGGGTGCTGGTTTCACCACACCGCACCAAGCGACCCTGGCAGGGTCAGGTGGAAAAGAGCACGCCCGAGATGCGCCCGCCCTATGACCCGGAGTGCTATCTTTGCCCTGGCAATATGCGCGTAGGCGGCAAGCGCAACCCGCAATTTGTCAGCACCTTCGTTTTCGACAATGACTTTGCGGCGTTGCTCCCGGACGGGCCGCGCGGCGAGGTCGGCAGCAGCGCACTGCTCCAGGCGCAAGCCGAGACGGGCGTCTGCCGTGTGATCTGTTTCAGCCCGCGCCATGATTTGACGCTGCCTGTGATGGAGCTTGGCGATCTGCGGCGCGTCGTCGACGTGTGGGCGCAACAGATCGAGGAGATTGGCGCGCGCCCCGACATCAACTACGTTCAGATTTTCGAGAACAAGGGTGCTGTCATGGGGTCGTCCAACCCACATCCGCATGGTCAGATCTGGTCGAACCACACCATACCGGTGGAGCCGGCCAAGGAAGATCAGCAACAGCGCGCCTATTTTGAGCGTCACGATCGCCCGCTGCTCCTCGATTATCTGGCGCAGGAGCTTGAGATTGGCGAACGGGTGGTCGTCCAGAATCGACATTGGGTGGTGCTCGTGCCCTATTGGGCCGTGTGGCCCTTTGAAGTGCTCCTGCTGCCGCGGCGCCACACCTTGAGCCTGCCCGACCTCACCAGCGACGAACGCGATGCCCTCGCCGATATTCTCAAGCGGCTGACGACGCGCTACGACAACCTGTTCGAGACAAGTTTCCCCTACAGCATGGGGTGGCACGGCCAGCCAACCGATGGCCAACGCCATCCGCACTGGCAGCTTCATGCTCATTTCTACCCGCCGCTGCTGCGCTCCGCCACGGTCAAGAAATTTATGGTCGGCTATGAAATGCTGGGCATGCCGCAGCGCGATATCACGGCCGAACAGGCCGCCGATCGGCTGCGCCAGATGAGCGAAGTGCATTATACGGAAATGACGGAGATCGAGTAAGGAGTTAAAAAAGCCGAGTTTCTTGAAGAAACTCGGCTTTTCTAGCGTCCATCGCTCTGGCGCGGCTGATTGCCGACAAGTTTGGTGGCAATTTCTTCTACTGACTCGAAAATTTCGTGCGGGTGAAGCGCAAGCAGCGCCTCTGGATTTGTGTATCCCCACGTGACCGCGCCGAAGTCGATGCCGACTTTATGCGCGGCGTGGGCGTCGCGGATTTCGTCGCCAATCAGGATCACTGTCTCCGGCGACACACGACACTTCTTCATCACCGATTTCAATTTTGGCGCCTTGCCAAAGACAGACGCCCCACAATTAAAGAGGGTGAAATGCGCCGTGTTCTGCGGGCCAAGCACGGCGCGCACATTGGCTTCAGAATTTGAACTGACGGCCGCCAGCTGCAGCCCTTGATCCACCAACGCCTGCAGCATCTCACTGACGCCAGGGAAGAGCGGAATCTGGTCGATCTCCTGCGCCATGCGCTTGCGCACATCGCGCGCCATGCCAGGCACCTTCCACATCCGCACGCCGAGATGCTGCATCAGTTTGCGTGCATCGTAATTACGCAGCGCCGCATGATCGGCCGGTTCAATGCGTTTGAACCCGTAGCGTTCGGCGTATTGATTGACAACGCTTGCGGCCCAGGGAAACGAATCGGCTAATGTCCCATCAAAATCAAAAATTGCTAGTTTGTACTTCACACCTAGTTGCTCCAACGTATCGAGGCGGCGTGCGCCAGCCTGGGGTTCTGATTTTCAGGCAAAAGTGCGGAATAGCCAAACCTGAACCCGTCTAAAGTAATTTGGAGATGATATACCGGTGTGGTTACTTTATCAGCATTGATCAAGCAAACGTCCTTATTGATAGGCAAGCACTTCACGCACTGTCAACCGCGACGCCCGCCACGCCGGCGCAAAGCTCGCCAGCGTGGCCAGCACAATGACCACAGCCAGCCACGTGATCAACCCACTCGCCGAGAAGACATAGGGCAGCGCTTCCTGGAAGAGCACAACACCCACCGTCTGCGCCAGCAAGGCGCCAACCGGATAGGCCAGCAACGCCCCAAACAACCAACTGATCAACCCGATGATGAGGCCCTCGACAATCACAATGCGCAGCACTGCACCATCCGACGCGCCGATGGCGCGCATCACGCCGATCTCTCGCGTGCGCTCCAGCACATTGGTGCTCATGGCGCCGGCCAACCCCAGCGCACCCACCGAGGCGATCAGGACGCCCATCGCCAGCAGCAAGTAAATAATGATGTCAAAAAAGGCGCCGGTGAAGCGGCGCAATGTGTCGATGGTGAAAACGGAGATCACCTCGTACCCCGCCGCTTCGAGCCGGTCGTTGAGCAGCTCGGCGGCTTCATCCTGCGTGAGGCCAGCAGCCGGGTCGAGCTTGAGCTGTGCGCTGGTCGCACGATTCATATCGGCAGTCAGCCAACTGAAGTAGGGGTAATTCACATAGACGGGGATAACGTTGGGCGGACCGCCAAGCACCTGGGCAATGCCGACCACCACCCACGTCGATTCTTTGTCGCCGATCTCCAGCGTGATGGGGTCTCCCACCTGAATATCGGGTTCGGCGGACAGGACATTCTGGCTCAGGACGATGGCGTTCTGGTCCTCCGGCAGCAGCCAGCGCCCCTGCGACAGCGTGGGGCTGACCATCTCACTATTGGCATTCAATGCCGTCACGCTGAGTGGATCACTTTTGGCGCCATCGTCACGGATACGCAGCGCCTGAGCGCCAAGCCAGCCCTCGACGGTCGTGAAAGCCGGAATCGTACGCGCCACCTGCTCGATGCGTGTAATGCGATAAGGCTGACCAAGCTGCACCTGTACGTCGAATTGATAGTAGCTGAGGCTGGTGTTGATCAGTCCGTCCAACGACGACCGTACGCTGCCGACCGTCATGAAGATCATGCCGCCCAACACAAGCGTAATCAGAGTCAGCGCAAGACGTCCCTTGCGACGAAAGGTGTTGCGCAACGAAAGCTGCATCGGCCGCGACACCCCTTTGATCGACTTGAGCAACCGCGTAAACCAGCCCTCGGCGCTCTTCTGCGCGCCTACGCCGTAATCCGTCACCGCCTCGCGCACGGTGACGCCCGCGCCGCGCCAGACTGGAATGAGCGCAGCTAGTAGTGGCGCCAGGATCCCCACTGCCAGTTGAATGAGCACGACATTGAGCGGCAGCGACCAACGCGGAAACTCAACATTGATAAAGCCACCCAGGAATGCAGCCAATCCTCCTGCCACCACTACCGTCAGCGGCACAGCAATGGCAAGCGACGCCACACTGTACACCAGCACAGCGCCCAGATACATAACGATGATCTGGTCGCGGCGACCGCCGATCGCCTTCATGACGCCGATCTGCCGCACCTGCTGCGTCATCAGCGCTGAGATCGTGTTGATGACCAGAAAGCCGCTCAACAGCAGCGCCAGCAACCCGAGCGGGGTCAAGAGCAGCGCCAGCGCATCAAAAAGATCCTGCAACGCCAGCCGGCCCGGATCCGGCACCTGGACGCGACGCACGGTAAAGCCCGCCTTTTCGATCTTATCCGCCGTCGTATTGGCAACCGCCGTAATGTACTCTTTGTCAAGCTGCTGCGCCGGCGCACCGGCAACACGCAGCAAAATCTGATCGTAGGTGCGGGCGCCGCCCAGCCGCTCAAAGGTGTCATAATCGACATAGCCGCTGGCTGAGCCGGTGAAACTCGCCGAAAAGCCGTTTGGGTCGTACACGGCGCCGGTGATGCGAAGGATGCGCTCCTTGTCATCGCGGGTGCGCAGACGCAGGTCGTCGCCCACTTGCACGCCGACTGGGAGCACATTGTCGGCGCCGAGCGCGCTGCGCTCCAGGACGATCTCATTCTTTTCCGGCCATGTCAGGCGTTCGGCGCCAAAACCAGATGCACCCGCCACCGCATAGACGGGCTGCAGAAGATTGATACGAACGTCCTCAAAATCATCGATCGCCGTAACCGTCAAGGTTTTCCATTCATCTGGTGCGACTTCGACCTTGACGGCAAGCGTGCTGCGTCCCTCCGCCTCGGCCACTTCAGGAATGCGCCGCACAGAATCCAACGTAGCTTCATCCGCGCCATCGACAAAAAGCGATGCCTGGGTGGCATTGCTTGCAATGTAGATCGCCTGCAGCTCCGTCAGAATCACCGAGCGCAGCAACTGCACCGTCCCTACGGCAAAGATGCCTACGGCGATCGAGGAGACGACGAGCAACGTGCGCGAACGGTTGAGCCAAAGCTCACGCACGACCTTGCGCCAGCGTGTGCTAGGCATGGGCGCCCTCACCTAGCCAGTCTACACTGGCAAGCGCGCCGACGCCGCGTGCAACGGGCGGCAGATGCAGCGCGCCGCTCTGCTGAGCGTGAGGACGCCGCGCCGTTGCGAGTTGCAGGCTGCCGGTGTCTGAAGCAATCCGGCCGTCGGCAATCGTCACCGTGCGGGTGACACGTTTTGCCATGTCCTCATCATGGGTCACCATCAGAATCGTTTTCCCATCGCGCACCAGGTTTTCAAACAGATGAAAGACCGCTGCGGCTGTACGCGAGTCGAGGTTGCCGGTCGGTTCGTCGGCGACAATAATGGCCGGGTCATTGGCGAGGGACCTTGCAATCGCAACGCGTTGTTGCTGACCACCCGAAAGCGCCGTGGGCAGCTTGTCGGCATGATCAGTCATTTCCACTTGCTCAAGCAGATGATAAGCGCGTACCTTGCGTTCCCGTGTAGAATACATGTTGCAAAAGTCCATGGGCAGCAGAATGTTTTCGAGCACCGTGAGGGTGGGCAGCAGTTGGAAGAACTGGAACACGACCCCCACGTTGCGCCCACGCCATTCAGCAGTGCGCCCTTCGCTAAGCTTATGCACCGGCGTTGCTGCGACCATGACTTCACCGGCGGTCGGGCGGTCGATGCCGGTGATCATATTGCTGAGCGTTGACTTGCCGCTGCCCGACTTTCCAATGACGGCCACAAACTCGCCCGACGCGATTTCCAGGCCTATCCCTTTGAGCGCCTGAAATTCGCCAGCGGGCGTGGCATAACTTTTAGTGACATTGCGCAGTGCGATCAAAGTAACGCCGTCTGCACCACTGTTATTTTTGGCCGCCGTGTTGTTGTTTTTAGAAAAAAAGGGTAGTCCCCACATGCTTGTTCTCCTCAAAAGCTCCTCTTTGTCGCCTGCAAGCATGATGGTGGAGCAAAGCAGGAAAGATCGATTCAGCTTGAAAAATTTTAGCTATAACTCTTGAAAAGAGGATAACACAGCATATCCAATGTTCGCGTGATGTTTGTTACAGTTATGCACAACAATAAACCAGGACAGACAATCGAAATGGAGACTCACGATGCAAGAGAATAGGATGCGCGAGGCAGTGCGTGCGCAGTTCATGGCTACCTTTGCCATGTTGAGGGCGACGATCGAACAGTGTCCGGCGTCGTTATGGGACGATCCCGCGGATAAGAACCGCTTCTGGCAAGTCGCCTATCACGCGCTCTTTTACGCGCATCTTTACCTTCACCCATCGCATGATGTGTTCGTCCCCTGGGCCAACCACCGCGAAAAGGTCGAGTTGATGGGCGCGACGACCAGCGCACTCTACACAAAGGCTGAGCTGCTTGGCTTTCTTGACGAGTGTGAAGTTCATGCAACAGAGCAGGTGGCGGCGCTCGACTTCAGTGCGCCCTCGGGCTTTCACTGGCTGCATATGAACAAACTAGAAGTGCAACTCTATAACATTCGCCATCTTCAGCTACATATCGGCGAACTGGCTGAACGGCTCAGCCAACGCGCCGCAATTGACGTGAGTTGGGTAAGCCGAGGCTGAAGCCAGGCTCGGCAAACGGCTGGCCAAGGCTGGAATGGCAAGTGAAGGGAAACACGGTGTAAAGACAGGCCGCGGAGGAAACGGATCTGGCGGATTCCAAGTATTAGAATCCGCCAGATCTGTGGTCAACTGAAAACAGGTTGTACAGGGATCGATCTGATTGGTTACAGACGCCGGCGCCGCAAAATGTCGAGATAGACGGCCAGGATCACGATCAGGCCGGTCACGACAAACTGCCATTCCTGCGGCACGTTCATGATGCGCAGGCCGTTGGTCAGCGTGCTGATAATAAAGGCGCCGATGATCGTGCCCAGGATGGTGCCTTCACCGCCGCTGAGCGAGGTGCCGCCGATAACCACCGCGGCGATGGCTTCCAGCTCATAGCCGACCCCCAACGCCGGTTGCGCCGAGTTCAGACGTGAGGCGATCATGACGCCGGCCAGCCCGCTAAAGGTGCCGCCCAACGCATAGACGGCGGTCTTCCAGTTGGCGACGTTGACGCCGGAGAGACGCGTCGCTTCTTCGTTGCTGCCCATTGCAATGGCATAGCGACCGAGCACCGTTTTCGCCAGGATGAAGGCAGCAATCAGCGCGGCGATAAACAGAATCAGCACAGCATTCGGAAAGTTAAAGCCCGGAATGATGGGTTCTATCAACGGGGCGAGGATCGAGCTCATCGTGATCTGGCGAAAGATCGGGGTGTCGTTGAAATAAATCGGCTTGATGGTTCCCGTTTCAATGGTGGCCAGCACCAGCGCCAGCCCGCGCGCGATCATCATGGTGCCCAACGTGGCGATAAAGGGCGGGATCCTCATGCGCGAGATGATGACGCCGTTGAACAGCCCTACTGCTGCCCCCGTCAGAATGCCAACCACAATCCCTACCGGCACGGGTAGCCCCGCAATCGTCACTGCTAGCCCAGTCATCACGGCGGAGAGGGTCATCACCGTACCCACCGACAGATCGATGCCGGCCGTGATGATGATAAAAGTCACGCCCAGGGCCAGGACGCCGTTGACCGCCGTCGCCAATAAAATGCCGACGATGTTTTCGGGGGTGGCAAAAAAGGGCGAAAGCAGGGAAAAGACGATAAAGATGACGATCAACGCAGCAAAAGCAAGTAGCTTCTGCGCGGCGCTGGACTGTAAGATGGACTGCTTAGGTTTAAGTGTGGTTTCTGCTGTTGCCATCATGACACCTACTTCGCTTCTATTTGGTTGGCTGGCGAACCGTTATTGGCCACGATGACACTGCGTTGAGTGGCCAGGCGCATGATGCCCTCCTGGGTGGCCTCACTCGCGGTCAACTCACCGGTGATGCGCCCCTCACACATCACCACAATGCGATGGCTCATACGCAGAATCTCAGGCAATTCGGAGGAGATCATGATGATCGATTTGCCCTGCCCCGCCAGGTCGTTGAGCAAACGATAGATTTCGCTCTTGGCGCCTACATCGATGCCGCGCGTCGGCTCGTCGAAGATCAAAATTTCGGTGTCGGCTGTCAACCATTTGCCAATCACGACCTTTTGCTGATTGCCGCCCGACAGATTGCGCACGCGCTGTTGAATGCTCGGCGTCTTGATCGCAAGCGCACTCACGTAGTGGTCTGCCGTCGCACGGATTTTGTCACCGTTCACCATGCCCAACATCCCAATAAATTGGGTAAAAGAGGCCAGCGCAATATTGGATTCCACATCCAAGCCCACTGCCAGCCCATAGCGCTTGCGATCCTCGGACAGATAACCGATGCCGTGCTCGACTGCATCGCGCGGGCTGTTGATGGCGACAGGCTGACCCTTGATAAAGATTTCGCCTGAGTCCAATGCATCCGCACCAAAAACCGCACGGGCGACTTCGGTGCGCCCTGCGCCCATCAACCCGGCAAACCCCAGAATCTCGCCGCGATTGAGTTTGAAGCTGACATCCTTGATGGCTGCGCCGCGATTCAAGTGGCGCGCCTCAAGCACGACTTCCTGGCTTGGCTGTTCGGGAACCTCCGGCGCAGATTCATAGATCGTGCGCCCCACCATCATGCTGATGATGCGATCGATTGTGACGGTCGCGGCGTCCACCGTATCTACATAGCGGCCGTCGCGCATCACGGTGATGCGGTCTGAGATTCGTTTCAATTCTTCGAGACGGTGCGAAATGTAGACGATGCCCACGCCTTTTTCGCGCAGTTGGTGGATGATGCGAAAGAGCTCCTCGATCTCGGCGTCAGTCAGCGCAGCCGTCGGCTCATCCATGATCAGGACTTGCGAGTTGAAGGAAAGCGCCTTGGCAATCTCCACCATCTGCTGCTTGGCGACGGTCAAATCGGCGGCCTTGGTGCGCGGGTCGAGCCGCAAGCGCATGGAGTCGAACAATCCTTGCGTCTGAGCGTTGATTTTGGACTCATCCAGCATCAAGCCAAAGCCACGTCGCGGTTCGCGCCCCACGAAGACATTTTGCGCCAACGTCAAGTGATTCATCAGGTTCAGTTCCTGATGAATCATGCTGATGCCCAGGTGTTGCGCGGCGCGTGGATTCGGAATATCGACATCCTGCCCTCGATAGAGCAATACACCCGCATCCTTGGCATAAATGCCCGCCAGAATTTTCATCAAGGTCGATTTTCCGGCGCCGTTTTCACCCACCAGCGCGTGCACCTCGCCGGTGCGCAGTTCAAACTGCGCGCGATCCAGGGCATGTACGCCAGGAAAGGATTTATCGATCCCTTCCATGCTCAGCAAAACATCACCCATGAAAAGTCCTTTTTTCTAAACAAGCTCAGATGTGAAATCTGTGTAATGACCGTGGAACATTGTGGAAGCGTGGCACAAAAGCCACAATGAGGAGGCTTCCAGGCGGGATAATCCCGCCTGGAAGCCGTAAGCACGCTACCGTAGTCTACTCGTACAGCAGGGGCTTGATCTCATCCGAGTCGATGTTGGTGGCATCGTACCAGAAGAAACCGGTGTCGATGATCTTGTCCACACTTTCGCCATTGAGTGTCTTCACCGCAGCTTCGACGCACTTGTAGCCAATGCCGATCGGGTTCTGCGTGATGGCGCCCGCTTGGGTGCCGGCGCGGATGGCGTCCATCTGCTGCTTGCCGGAATCATAGCCGATCACCACGATCTCGCCCTCTTTGCCCAGCTCGGTCACGGCATTCAGCACGCCGATAATCGAACCTTCATTGGCGCCGAAGTAGCCCTTCAGATCCGGGTTGGCCTGGATGACGGCCTTGGCCAGGTCGGTGGACTTCAGGTGATCGCCCGCGCCGTAGTCAATGTTGACGATCTCGATGTCGGGATAGGCTTCAGCGATGCGATTGACAAACCCATCGCGGCGGTCGATGCCGGTGCGGCTGGTCTGGTCATGCACCAACACCGCCACCTTGCCCGCGCCGCCGATCAATTCGGCCATTTTGTCGGCAGCCAGCGCCGCGGCGGCGATGTTGTCCGTGGTGGCCGTAGCAACCGGGATGTCGCTGTCCACGCCAGAGTCAAAACCGACAATCGGAATTCCCTTGGACTGGGCTTCTTCCAACAGCGGGATGACAGCTTTGGTGTCCAACGCAGCCAGGCAGATGGCAGCCGGATTCTTGGCCAGAGCCGCCTGCAACATCTCGATCTGCTTGTCGACCTCGGACTCAGACGCCGGGCCTTCAAAGGTGATGTCGACGTTCAGGTCGGCAGCAGCCTGCTCGGAGCCGGCCTTCACCGCCTGCCAGAATTGATGCTGGAAACCCTTGGAAATGACCGGGATGTAGGGCTTGGCAGCATCCCCTTCGGCCGGCGCGGCTTCGGTGGCGGCAGATTCTTCACCGCCAGCCGGCGCGGCTGGTGCAGCGGCAGGCGCAGTACACGCACCAACCATGGCCGCAATCAGCAGCAAACCAAGCAACAACATGATAACTCGACTGTTCTTCATGGATATTCTCCCTTTGAAACATGGAATAGAATGCAACTCCTGGTGGAGTTGTTGATACAGAAGTCTCGCGCCGGCCTGCCCTGAATATTTCATTTGTTAAGGCTGCGGCAGTGCTTGTCGCAAGCTCTTAGAGCGCGAGGAGAAGACCAACGCATAGCAACATGGGAATGAAATTCACATGGCTATCCTTGAATTATACATGTTTCCACACGGTAAACAAAGCGTTATCACCGTTTCGATGCTTTGACATAGGAACCTTGGGCGCATCAGATTGTAATCGATTACAATGCGCGTGTCAATCTGGAATTCTACCAATTTCCCTTATTTATCCAATAGGCTCTCTGGTGCGGGAGCTTGCGTTGACCGGCGAATGATCAGACGCACGGGCAATAGAATGTCGCAAACGTCCTCTTGCTCCGAGTGGCTTATTTTTTCCAACAACCGCTGTGCAGCGATTTGTCCAAGTGCATAAGCAGGCTGTGCGACTACTGTGAGCAACGGCTCCGTGACATACGGATCGGGCAAGTCATCGAAGACGACCACAGAGACGTCTTCCGGGGTGCGCAGGTTGGCTTCGCGCATGGCGCGCAGGGCGCCGGCTGCGATGAAGTTGCTCGCCGCAAAAATTGCGGTCGGTCGCGCGGGCTGCGCCAGCAGCGCCTGCATCATGCTGCGGCCACTCTCCACCGAAAATGCGCCAAAAAGCTGCAACGCCGGGTCGACGGCAAGCCCGGCTTCGCCTAGCGCTTGCGCGTACCCAGCGGCGCGCTCCCGACTTACCGACAGGTCGCGCGGCCCTGCAAGCAGCGCAATCCGTCGATGGCCCAGGTCGGTCAGGTGGCGCACAAGCTGATGGGCGCCGCCTACCGAATCGCCGCGCACAGTATCCACGGCGATGCCCTCCACGCAGCGGTCGATGACCACTACGCCAACCTTTTGCTGCATCAATGACTGCACCGCCGCCCCGCTGCTCGTGGCCGGCGCCAGCAACACCCCATCCACACGGCGGCGCAACAATGCAGCCAGATATTGCGCCTGCTTCGACTCGCTTTCATCCGTGTTGCAGAAGAAGACGCTGAATCCATGCGCGCTGGCGACATCCTCGACGCCGCGCGCCACGGTCGTCCAGAACGGATTGGTGATGTCAGTCACGACGAGCGCCAGCGTGTTGGTGCGATTGGAGCGGAAGCTGTGCGCCAACATATTGGGCACGTAATGTAGCTCAGCCGCGGCCTGTTCGACGCGGGCGCGCGTTTCAGGTTTCACGTAGCCGGAATTGTTCAGCACACGCGAGACGGTGATCGGCGCCACATCGGCGCGTTTTGCTACATCTCGAATCGTTGTCATTAGCCTCAATAAATCACACCAGGAGCGCGGACGTCTCGTCCGCAAATTTGGGCGGACGAGACGTCCGCGCTCCTGTGTTTAATCCATCACGATGCAAACTTTGCCGCTCAGACCCGCGTCAGCAACCTTGTAGGCTTCGTCGGCCTGCTCGAGTGTAAACCGATGGGAAACGATGACCTCAGGTTTGAGCTTCCATTCGACCAATTTCTCAACCAGATCTTCCATGTGCCCCAAGCTTGTCACCCAGGAGCCGTAAATAGTGATTTGGTTGTGGATGATGGTCTGACTCACATCAAAATCGACGCGATTGCCCTCGCCGACCATGACGCAGCGCCCCCAACGTCGCGTGCCTTGCAACGCCAGCAGTCGTCCCTGGGGCGAACCGGAGCAGTCGATGGACACTTCGCACCCGAACCCACCGGTCAGCATCTTGATCTGGGCGAGCGCGTCCGGGGCATCGGCGCGCACGGCATGGTCGATGGCGCCCACCTCGCGGCTAAAGTCCAGGCGCGAATCGGCAATGTCGACGCCGATGACCTGCGTCGCACCCATCTTTTTGGCAAGCAGCCCGGCCGCCATGCCCACCGGCCCCATCCCGGTAATGAGCACACGATCCTGGCCGGAAACCTGCACGCGGTTGAGCGCCTCGTAGACGGTGCCAAAGCCGCACGCCACCAGCGCACCGTCGACATAGCTCAACTCGTCGGGCAGCGCCACGCAGGTGTCTTCTTCAGCCAGTAAATAGTCGGCGTGACCGCCATCGCGCTGCCATCCGTAAGCGGCGCGATGGTCGGAAGTGCACGAGATCATGTACCCCTCGCGACAGTCGTTGCACACGCCGCAGCCGCTGATGTGATAGAGAATCACGCGGTCGCCGGCTTTAAACCGTTTACAGCCAGGTCCTGTCTCCACGATCTGGCCGCATGGTTCATGGCCGGAGATGACGTTCTGATAGCCCTCCGGCCCGTGACCCAGATGCTCGCGGTAGATGGCGCGGATATCCGAGCCGCAGATCGACGACGCCTTCATTTTGATTAACACCTGGCCGTGTCCCGGCTCCGGCACATCGTACTCTTTAATCTCCACCTTGCGCCCGCCAGGGAGCAGCACACCTCGCATTTTCATATGCTCTTTGTCCTTTTAATTCAAAAATATAGGGATGCGTAATACGTTCAATCTTATTGCTTGATCACACCATCTTCATCCCACAGGTCGCGCCAGTCCTGATCCTCTTTCCAGAGAAAAACCTGTCCCTTGATCAAACGGCAATGCTTGTCGATCGCGGC
>Ga0154020_10001185_pt1 | contig 32208 bp, 27 predicted proteins | sample Klosneuvirus_201_FD_109709 | JGI IMG/M metagenome (GOLD analysis project Ga0154020, IMG submission 109709) | Active sludge microbial communities from wastewater, Klosterneuburg, Austria - Klosneuvirus_20160825_MG | ecosystem: Engineered > WWTP > Aerobic digester > Activated sludge | place...
CTAAATCGGATCTTGAGAATCTGGAGAAAAACTATGATGCCATTTTTATTGGCATTGGTTTGGGTTCGACATCAGCATTGAATATCAAAGGGGAAGAATTGGAAAATTGTTTCGGAGCAACAGAGTTTGTTGAGAAACTCCGAATGAATCATCATAAAGTCTCCGTTCCTCAAAAAGTTATTGTTCTTGGTGGAGGTAATACTGCAATGGATGCTGCTTCTGAAAGTGCCCGAATGGGATCAGAGAAAGTTATACTTGCATATCGTCGCTCTAAGGAGTCTATGGGTGCATACGAATTCGAGTATGTCCTTGCTAAAGGCGTTGGCGTGAAGGGTGTGTTTAATGTTTCTCCACTTGAAATTCTTGGTAAGGGTAAAGTTGAAGGCGTAAGGTTCATCCGGACACAGGAACTGAACGGCAAGCTGGAAAATATTGCCGGATCTGAATTCACCGAAAGCTGTGATTGGGTAATTAAAGCAACCGGACAATCAAAGCAAGTAGAACTGTTGAGTATGATTAAGGGAATGGAACTGGATAAGAATGGACGTATTGTCGTTGATTCAAAATCCTTCAGTACAAAAAATCCAAAATATTTTGCTGCCGGAGATGCCGTCAGCGGTGGACAGGAAGTAGTAAATGCTGTTGCCGATGGCAGACGTGCAGCAAAAGGCATCATGGATTCAATAATGAAATAAATTTTTAGAACAGACGAAGCAATGGCAAATCTTAAAACAAATCTCGCAGGTATAAAATCACCTAATCCATTTTGGCTGGCTTCTGCTCCGCCAACTAATAGCGGTTACCAGATCATGAAAGCATTCGATGCAGGATGGGGTGGTGCTGTTTGGAAGACATTGGGTGTTCCGGTTGTAAACGTTTCCAGTCGCTATGGTGCAGTGAATCACCGTGACAACAGAATGGTTGGCTTTAATAATATCGAGCTCATTACCGATCGTCCTCTTGCCGATAACCTGCGTGAAATTGAAGAAGTAAAAAAACGCTTTCCGGATCATGCTGTCATCGCTTCACTCATGGTGGAGACGAAGGAAGAGTGGCATCAGATTGTGAAGGACGTTGAGAACGCAGGTTCTGATGGCATTGAATTAAATTTTGGTTGTCCTCATGGAATGTGCGAACGCGGAATGGGATCAGCTGTTGGTCAGGAACCAAAAGTGTTGAAAACGATTGTATCCTGGGTTAAGGAAGTGGCCAAGGTTCCTGTTATCGTAAAACTTACTCCGAATATTTCTGACATCACCCGCCCCGGACTCGCAGCAGTAGAAGGCGGAGGCGATGCAATCTCATTGATCAATACGATTCAAAGTATAGTAGGTGTGGATATCGACAAATTTGTTCCCTATCCCATAGTTGACGGGAAGAGCACCAACGGTGGTTATTGCGGACCTGCAGTAAAACCTATCGCATTAAACATGTTAAAAAACTGTGCACAACATCCGGGCATCAATATTCCGATTTCAGGAATTGGTGGTGTGGAGAATTGGAGAGATGCCGTTGAATTCATTTTACTGGGTGCAACTTCCGTTCAGGTTTGTACAGCAGTCATGCATTATGGTTTCGGAATCATCCGCGAATTGGTTTCCGGACTTGAACAATATATGGATGACAAAGGCTTCAAAACGCTGGATGATTTCAGAGGGAAAGCATTGCCGAACATTATGCATTGGGAGGATTTGAATCTCAAGTATAAAGTTGTCGCGAATATCAACAAGGATAAATGTATTGGTTGCCAGCTTTGTTATACCGCATGCGAAGACGGCGCGCATCAGGCCATCGGATTATCATCCGACATGACCGACCGTAAACCATTTATCATCGAAGAAAATTGTGTAGGATGCAATCTTTGCTCACTAGTTTGCCCTGTTGAAGATTGTATTTCTATGGATCGCAAGGATGACGGTAAGGAACAGCTCACATGGAAAGACAGAACACTCGCAGGAAATATTCCTACCACTTTTGATGACCCATTAGCCGGCGGCTTACATCATTGGGTTCCGCAACCTGAAGAAGCTTTAACAAAAGTTAAGCCTACGCATTATAGTTTATAGTTTAGCACACAAGCTATAATGACTTTCAGAAAGAGAATCAAAATACTATCAAATGATATAAGATTCTGGATTCTGTTGTTCTTTCTTTTGCGACTGATTGGAATTATCAATCCCCCTTTAGAGATAAGTCACAACTGGAGACAATCATTAACAAACATGATTGCCAGGAATTTTTTCGAGATCGATTCAAATATTTTGTATCCCAGAATTGATATGGCCGGAAATGCCACCGGAATAATAGGATCAGAATTCCCCTTCTTCAATTACTTGATTTATCTGGTGTCCATGGTTTTTGGATTTGAACACTGGTACGGTAGATTAATTAATCTGATTGTTTCAAGTTTTGGAATCTATTTCTTCTACCGGCTAATAGCACGGATTTGCAACTCCCGGATTGCCTTTAATTCTGCGCTAGTGCTACTGTCATCAATATGGTTTGCCTTCTCCAGGAAAATAATGCCGGACACTTTCAGTGTTTCTCTGGTATTGATTGGCTTGTTCTATTGCTACGATTATTTGATGAGCGGTGCGCGATGGAAGTTAATCTTGTATTTTTGCTTTGCTACTTTAGGAATACTCTGTAAAATTCCTGCATTATGTCTTCTGTCGGCCCTGGGTATTTTAGTATTTGTTAAAACAATTGAGAAAGAGAGAAAATTTCTTGTCTACCTGACAAGTATAATCAGTGTAAGCATTGTCGCACTTTGGTATTTCAATTGGGTGCCTTATTTATTGTTCACCTATAATTATCCACTGTATTTTCCGAAAGGCATAATTGAAGGGATTTATGAAATTCTTCCGTTACTACCTCAGTTTTTCGAAAAGTTCTATTTCAGTTCTCTTAGCTCGTATATTGCATTGGCTTGTTTTCTGGGCGGATTGATTTTGTTGTTGCGCAGTAAAGACAACTATTTAAAGGCAGGAATCGGATTTACTACTCTTATATTTTTGATATTTATTATTAAAACGGGTTCAGTATTCCCCTTGCATAATTATTATGTCATTCCCTTTACACCCGTGATGGCATTGATTGCCGGATATGGTATAGCAAGAGTTTCAATAAGGTACCAATTTATAATTCTGTTCCTTATCGCATTTGAAGGCATAGCAAATCAACAGCACGATTTTTTTATCAAGGATTCTGAGAGGTATAAATTATCTTTAGAAAAAGTTTCCGACGCATATATTGGAAAGAAGGAGTTGGTCGTGATTAATGGTGGACAATCACCTCAACAAATTTATTTTTTGCACAGGAAAGGTTGGACTGTTGAAAATGCATTTCTCACAAAGGAAAATCTTGATAGCTTAAAAATTTTGGGAGCGGAATATCTAGTTCAGAACAGACATTTACCTGAAGTCAAAATTGAATTTTACCCTCTTTTGGGTTCAACGGAAAGTTTTAACGTGTACAGGATAGAGTGACAGAAAAATTATTCAGAGCTATAAACAGCTCAGGCCATATGCTGACGTAATAGCGTTTCAAGCTGAGCTGCCTGAATGACCCCCGATTGCCTCCATTTTATCTCACCTTTTTTAAAGATGATCAGCGTGGGAACTCCTTGCACATTATAGAACTGTGCAGCTTCAGGATTACGATCAACGTCTACTTTTAAAATTGTAGCATCATCACCGATTCTTTTAGCCAGATCTTCGAGAATGGGGGCCATCATTTTGCATGGCCCACACCATTCCGCACTAAAGTCAACTAATACCGGTTTGTCAGCATTTATTATTTCATTAAACTTTGCCATGTCATTATAATTAGAGGTTCATTCATTTTACAACTTCAAATCCTTTTTCTTGCCATCCCAATATTCCACCGCTAAGGTTAATTACTTTTTTGAAACCCACTTCCTTCATAATTTCTGCTGAAGAAGCGCTACGTTTTCCGGAACGGCAATAAACTTTATAAGTTTTTTCTTTATCAAGATTTTCTAAATTGGCTTTGAAGTTTTCTCCATGAAAATCAATATTTAAAGCTCCTTCTATGTGAGCTTCATTAAATTCTTCCGGAGTTCGCACATCAAGTAGAATCCCTTCTTGTGTGTCAACCAATTTTTTAAAGTCCGCTGCATCAACAGAGCTAACTGCTGCATCTTTGGAAGGTGCAGCTTGTTGACATGAAGCACTGCCGAATAGAAGGCTTAGCACAAAGGCGGGAAGAATGAATGTGATTTTTTTCATGATGTTTTATTTTGTAGGTTATTTAATTATGCAGAGTAGTGAAATTACATGTTGCAATTGCATTTGTCAATTGCGTCCATTATTTTGAGGAGTTCTCTTTCTTTCAAGGAGTAGAATATAGAAGTTCCATTCCGCTCAGATCTTAACAATCCCTTGATACGCATATTGCTCAAGTGATGTGAAACCAGACTTTGTTCGCACTGAAGGCTTTTACAAATATCATTGACCCCCATTTTTCCGTTTTTGTCGAGCAAATGAATTACGGCCAGACGAGTGGGGTGGGCAATTGTTTTTAAAATATAGGCTGCTTTCTCAAGCTTTTGTTGTTGGACTTTCATAATTTTATCTCATGCAAATATATGAAAATATGATCATATAACAAATATGATTTTTGACATATAACATAAAATGCAGAATATTAATCAATTACGGCACGTCATACTGAATCAGAAGGGATTAATTCGCATAACCAAAAGCCGGACAATCAGGGTCTCTGCTTCTTAAAGTGAGATTGCAGAGATTGAATTTTAGTCCGAAGAAAAAATCAAAAGCATAGACATTGCTCAAATTGACCCATTCAAGAAGGCGATCCGTTCCAATAATGAAAAAGGCATACCTGAATCCAATACCTGCAGCAGGTCTTTGATATTCGAAAAGAGAAAAATTTCCATTTATTTCCCAGCGTCTTTTTTCATAACGCATAGAAAGGTTGAGTTGATTTCCCCGTGCAACCTGGTTCGGAGCAAAATGAATTCTGTTTACCCAACTTGCATTGCCAAAAATTCTCGGCGTGAATGCATAATCAAATTGAATACTGATTGCAGTCGGTGTAAGCATAGAGAAATTCTTCGATTCTCCTGCGTAGGTTCCAATAATCTGTGAGCTAAGCAAAGTATCAAGACTATAGGCAGATTTTATTTCTGCTGAGTCAATGCCATTCCATATTCTATCGGTATTAGTATTTAATTCAAGTTTTCCGGCATCTTTAAAAAAGTGTATTAGTCCAAAATCCATCAGACTGAAACCGATCCGATAGTTGTACTTCTTCACATTGTCTGCTATTTTTTTGCACTCATAACCGGATGAAATTCTTTTGTGTACATAAGTAAGCCCTAGTGTTGTTCCCAAGCCTAAACCACGCAATCCGAAAAGTGCAGCGCCTCCTGAATTTCCTGCGCTATGGGCAAAGGTTCCATCTATACTGTGAATAATCATTTGAGAAGTATCCTGAACGGTGTATTCAAAATTTTTGACATCAAGGTAAGCGCCATTCATTCCTACTAATAAATTCACTGTAGCTGCTGCCTTTAAATAATGTTTTTCAGATTCACGTAAGACTTTACCATAGGTGCCACCCAATTCAAACCATCCCAACCAGGCAGCATTGAAACGATCACTTGTATTCTTGATCCCAAATCCTGCAGGATATGCATATTTTTCATAAACGAATTTACTGAAATGCGAAGGGGCATTCAAAACACTAAATTCATTTCTGTAGGCTGTATGAATTCCCCAAGATTTATCTTCCAGTACTCTGATATAAGAAGGGCCTATTACCAATACATGTCCGAATCCTTTTGTATTCTTTCCGGTATATTTATCCTGAATAATTCGTTCTGATCCAACATTTCCACCTATTGCCTTGAACAGTATTCCCTCTTTCTTTGGAACATAGACATAATTGTTCTGAAGAAAAACATCGAGAGCAATAATATTGATGTCGTATTTATAGGGAGCCCCGACTATGCTTGAAGGGTTCAGAAAAATTCCCATGTTTCCTGCATAGTTACTATTGCTGATGCCCCACATCTCCTGCGCTTTGAGGGAGGGAATAAACAGAGTGATGAATAAGAAGAAAATGATCGTTTTTTTCACGCTGTTAAGATGGGAAATTTAATCAATGAGAAGATCACATACCTGAAATGATATGAACGCCAAATTTTCTAAATTATTGAAGGAAAAAATTAATGATATGAGTACAATCGGTCATTCTTAGCTAATCATTATGCATAGACACAACTCAAAGTATTTAGAGCCTGATTTTTATTTATACCTGGCCATGTATTTCCAGTTTTGAGGTTTGCCTTCTTTTGCCCAGTCTATGGTGAGTTTCATTCTTTTCTCACGTGTAGCATCAGTCTTAGCCTCGCTCACCCATTGTACATATTCATTTTGTTGCGAGGTGGTGAGTTTTTTAAAATTAATTGCAGTTTGTTTGTTTGAATTTATAGACTTCGTAAAAAAGACAGGAACTCTAACGGCTTTCTTTTTAATTATTGTTTTTTTAGGAATGGCAGATTTTCCTTTCTCATTCAATTTAACGGCCTCACGTATCCATCTGTTTAAGACAGTATCTGAAGGGAGATCTTTTAATTTTTTGATTCTTCCTAATTGACCCATAGCTTTCTCCTCTGATTTATTGGCCTTTTCACGAATGTCTTTTAGCAAATTTCCTCTCCAAAAACCAAAAGAGCAATGGGATTTGAATCCGGCCATAAAGCAAAGCATTCCTTCATACTCAAAATGAGGAAAACCCCACTTAATAGTTTCTGTTACACCTGGGCAAGTTTTATGCACTTGTTTTCGCAAGTGATTCAGGATGATTGTTGCAAATGGTTCCGATTTTTTAATATAAGCATCAACCCGCAGATCGGCGTTTTTCATTTTTTCAATTTTTGATCACCAGTTTCCGGCATAATCTAACTTTTGACTACTGATCGATTTTAAATATTCATGTTTGAGATTTAAAATTTGACGCATGTGTAAGTAATCGTGTTCAAGCCAATTTGCTAAAAACATGTTGGCTGTGAGGGGGCCAAATTTCGGATGCTGATAAGCATTCTCCCATTTCGGCGAAGACAAAGACCTTAGCCACTGAATGGATTCTTCCCTTTCATCTAAAAATGCGTCAAGTTTGTCTGTAAAATCTTGTTTGGCATATTCTCTCGATTCAACAAGTGCCAAAGGATCAATACCCGGCATTTCGCCTTCCGGGTTTTCTAAAACATGTTTAAGTCTGGCCCGGAAATCTTCCCTTTCTTCATCGTACAGGTGACACACAATTTCCAATAAATTCCATTTTTCCGGCTTGAATCTCCAGGTCTGAAATTTTACATCATTGATAGAAAGCATTGAGTTGAAAACTGCAATATTGTTTTCAAGTGATTGGATGATTTTCTTTTGATCCATCGCAATGAGATTTATCTACAAATTTATTTTTTTTCTGCAACTAAAGAATAAAGCATTGGAATTTTATTTCCCAAATGCTTAATCCGGAATTTTCCTTTTTCAAATTCTTCGGTTTCTTCAAAACAGTCATAGGGGGAATAGTCATACTCTTTGAAACCTTCTAATATCAGGCCAGCGTCTACTAAGCTTCCGATCACCTCACTCAGGCTGTGATTCCAGCAAACAGATTTTAACTCTTCCTTCGATGACCTGTCAGCATATGTTCCGGTTTCAATCTCGATTATTTCATCTTCCTTTGAATAATTGTATGCAATTTTTTGAAATTTGTTGTCGAACATCCATACGATGGGATGGAACTCAACGAAAACAAATTTTCCTCCCGGTTTTAGATGGGATGCAATTACTTTTGCCCACTTTCCCATATCAGGATGCCAGCCAATAACCCCGTATGAGCTGAATACTATATCAAATTGTCTATTCAGTTTTAATTCATATACATCTGAACAAATGAAATCAGCATTCAGGCCAAGTTGTTTATTTAGTTTTTTAGCCTCTTCAATGGCTGTAACAGAGAAGTCCACTCCTGTACATAGTGCTCCTGGTCTGGCAAGTGATAAGGTATCCATTCCAAAATGACATTGGAGGTGCAACAAGGTTTTATTTTTAATATCTCCGAGCAGATTTAGTTCAATATCATTTAATGAACTTTTCCCGGTCAGAAATTCCGAAAGACCATAGAAATCAGACTTTACATGAATTTCTGCTCGCTTATCCCAGTTCTGTTTATTGATGGTCAGATAGTCTGAATTGTTATTCATTGGATAAAATTATTTTTAAATATTAAATCAATCAATAATTTCTGTGAGTCCTTTATAGTTAAATATAAAAAAAGCAGCTTCAGTATCTATGAAGCTGCTTTTATGAAAGTAAATCTTCCGTTTAATATTTATTTCATAATAAACAAGGAAAGTCGTTTTCCTGCGGCAGCATAAGCTTCTTCAATTCTTGCCCCGGTATCGTAATCATTACCACCCATTGTGCGGCCCGGCGCTTTTAGCATAATAATTTTTGCAAGGACTTTGCTGTGGTCTGCAGTTTCTACAATAGTATATTCTGCATTAATATGAGCATTCTTACGTGTAACATAGATATTGAATCCCGGTTCTGTGTACGTTGTACTCATTATCATAGTATATTTTGCATCAGGAAATTTTCCAACCATTTGTGTTTTGGCATATTTGGCATAAAGAGAAATGAAATTTGGTTCGTAACGGTTGGCTCGATCTGCTCTCCACGAGGCAGCCCAGCTATCTCCACGACCGGGTTCTTTTGCATTGTAATCTCCGGTTTTTTGTGTGACGTACTCTTGTTCAGTGGCAAATTTCCCTACGCCCATTTTGTCGTACTCAAATTCAAGGTTTAATTTCTTTTCTTTTTTTATATCACTCAAGCTTCCTTCAACAAGGTTAAAGCTCTGAGCAAAAGTTGCACTGCTAAATGTGCAAATGAAGAATACTAATGTGAGTAATTTTTTCATGTGTTTCTGTTTAATTTCGACAAACTTAACAGAAAAAATGTTTGCATCTACTGAAATTTGATTTTATTTATAAACCTGACTTTTTTCGCTGGAATGCTTTAGAAATCCTTTTGAATGAGAGGAGAACAGTTTTACGCTGAGATATTTAAACCAGTTGATAAAAAGGGTCATTGTCATACTCTTGAAAAAAAGAAATGGGAATCGGAATGAATTATTTTAAAATAGCGTAACCAATAACAAGCCACATAATACCTTTCAATAGAAAAAATAAAAATCCGGCCAGCCCGATTTTTCGAAGCCAGGTTTTATTTTTTGAAAGAAAAAATTTTATTTTTTCCATTACTTAATTTGGCCTGAAAATAAAGGAGAGCAGTTCGGAAACTGCTCTCCTTGAAAAATTATGCAGTTACTTCCTGATGTTTTAGTTCATTCATTACACTTTCCACATCCACGCCTAAACCTTTGGCAATCGCTGCACCCAGTTTAGCATCAGCACGGAAGAAATGGCAAAGTTGACGATTAATGATCAGGTCTTTTTTAGGACCGCTGATTCCACTCATGGCACCCACAACATTTGAAACGAGATTATGGCGATCGTATTCATTCATCGCCTTATTGTACAGCCATCCCGCCTGTGTGAAGTGATCATTTTCTCCTTCACCATTACGGTCAAACCAATCCGCAACATTTGTATCTAGTTGCATGCTTGGCTCTTTGTATGAAGAATCAGCATAAATATCATCAAAACTGTTCGGTGAATAGTTTGGTGAATCTTCGCCATTGCCATCTACTCTCATCATTCCATCACGTTCGTAATTATTAACAGCATAGGGACAACGATTCACAGGAATTTGTTCGTAGTTGCTACCTAGGCGATACCGGTGTGCATCAGGATAAGAAAGTAATCTTCCCTGAAGCATTTTATCAGGAGAATAAGAAATACCGTCAACAACATGCGCAGGAGCAAAAGCAGATTGTTCCACTTCGGCAAAATAATTTTTAGGAATCTGATTTAATTCCATCACACCTACATCAATCAAAGGGAAATCAGCATGGGGCCATATTTTCGTCAGATCAAATGGATTGAATTGAAAATTTGCCGCTTGCTTTTCTGTCATCACCTGGATCTTCAATGCCCATTTCGGAAAATCTTTTTTATCGATTGCCTCGACAAGATCTCTTTGTGCGAAATCAGGATCTTTCCCTTTCATCTCAGTTGCCTCGTCATTGGTGAAATTCTTAATGCCTTGCAGTGTTTTAAAATGGAATTTAACCCAGACTTTTTCATTCTTTGCATTAATCATAGAGAAAGTATGTGATCCGTATCCATTCATAAATCGATGGCTGAATGGAGTTCCCCTGTCGCTCATCAAAATCATCACCTGATGTAAACTTTCCGGATTCAAACTCCAGAAATCCCACATCATAGTTGGACTCTTGCAATTAGTTCTTGGCTCACGCTTCTGCGTATGAATAAAATCGCTGAATTTTTTTGGGTCTTTAATGAAGAAGATTGGAGTATTGTTCCCAACCAAATCCCAGTTGCCGTCTTCGGTATAAAATTTTATGGCAAATCCTCTTGGGTCTCTTTCAGAATCGGCACTCCCTTTCTCTCCACCTACCGTGCTAAATCGAATCAACAATTTGGTTTCTTTCCCAATCTTGTTGAACATTTTGGCTTTGGTATACTTGGAAATGTCGTGAGTTACGGTGAAAGTTCCAAAGGCACCTGTTCCTTTTGCGTGTACAACCCTTTCCGGAATTCTTTCACGGTTAAAATGGGCCATTTTTTCGTGTAGAATGTAATCCTGCAAAAGCAAGGGGCCGCGAGGGCCAATGCTCATGGTGTTTTCATTCTCAACATAGGGTTTTCCTGAGGCGCTTGTAAGTTTCCGCTTGTTTTCTTTCTTGTTGCTCATGGTAAAAATATTATGGGTTAATTGCTATTTAGCTTTGTTTACGAAGTTCGCCATATTAATTTAATAAACCAAACAGATATTATCTATATTTGTATAGATAATATCTATAATATGAACCTGCAACAATTAGAATATATCATTGCTGTCGATAATTTCAGGCATTTTTCTGATGCTGCCACCAAAAGTTTTGTTACTCAACCAACATTGAGTATGATGATACAGAAATTAGAGGATGAACTGGGAGTTAAGATCTTCGACAGAAGTAAGCAGCCTGTAATTCCGACTAAGGCAGGCGAGGCTGTAATCGCTCAGGCCAGAATGGTGATGCAGGAAGCGTCCCGGATGAAGGAAGTTGTCAGAGAATTGAAAGGGGAGCTTAAAGGAGAATTAAGACTCGGCATAATACCGACAGTAGCTCCTTATCTTTTGCCTTTGTTCCTCACTTCATTTATAAAAAAATATCCTCTACTGAAGGTAAAGATTACAGAGCTTACCACATCACAAATTATTGAGAAATTAAAATTGAATATGCTCGATGCGGGGATTCTTGCAACTCCTTTAAATAATTCTCTTTTGAGTGAACAGGTTCTCTACTATGAGCAATTCATGGTCTACGCATCGAATGAGGAGAAACTGATGAAGAAAAAATATTTGCTTCCCGGCGATATTAACCCGGATCATTTATGGCTGCTGGAAGAAGGTCATTGTCTCAGAAACCAAGTATTAAATTTATGTGAGTTAAGAAAAAAAGAACTTGAAACCAGCAATCTTGAATACGTAACCGGAAGCATTGAGACATTAAAAAAAATGGTTGACATGAATAATGGCATCACCATTCTTCCGGAGCTTGCCTTAAGGGAATTGAATGCTCAGGAAAGAAAACATGTGAGACACTTCAAGCCACCTGTTCCTGTGCGTGAGATCAGTGTAGTAACGTACAGGCATTTTGTAAAGCAAAGAATTGTCGAAGTTCTGAAAAATGAAATTTGCGAAAATATTCCCAAAGAAATGCTGTCCGCAAAACGGAAGCAGATTACTCAGATGAATTAATTCCTATTCTTTATCCCGAATAATTTCATTTGTTTTTGGGAGTATTTCAACAAAGCTCGAATCAAAATCAAGAATCATATTGTGTATGCCGGAGTTAAGCGTGAAGTCCAGATTGTTCCTGTCGACTCCATATACTATTTTATGGTCGAGTAAATGGTTTTTCCTGAGAAAATCAAGATGCCTATCATCAACTTTTGAAATGAAACTGGAGTAGTAGTCAGGTTTAAAGTTTTTTGGAATCAGATAGTAAATCCATTCTTTGCCGGCATTAAAGCCTTCCAATGATGTGAACACATTGGGATTTTTATATTTTATGTAAGAAAGAAAAAGCAGATTGGAACTGGCAACGACAAGAGAATTTTGTGCACTGCTTTTGTTAATCTGTAAGATAAGGCTGTCCGCCACCCATTTTTTATTTACTTTGTTGTCAAGGTATATCACGAAATCTTTTTGAAAGGAGTTCAGGAATTTATTAAAAGACATTACGGTGTTATTTGTTTTTGCGCCATTAAAATATAGATGTGCTCCTTCCAGTTCGGTAAAAGGAATTTGATCTATGGTAGAATTAATCTCCAGCAGTCTCCGTGTGCTGTCATCATGAAATACGATAAGACGATTGTCTTTACTTACTCGTATGTCTGTTTCAATGGCCTTAAATCCCATTAAGCGGCAATGTTCGTATCCCTCAAAGCTGTTTTCTGCAAAGTAATTATACAAGCCGCGGTGCGCAATATAATTGGTCGTCGGTGAATCAAACACAGTTCGTTCGGGTCTTCTTCCAAATCCTCCTCCGATAAGAAGCAGCAGCAGAATGCCTGCAAGTATTAATAGCGTTAAAACCAGGAGAAATCTTTTCAACATTTTATTTTTGACCGGAAAATTTTGATTGATTCGGGATAAATTTCAATCTCTGATTTTCAATCATCCATTGATAACTTTGCATCATAGAGAAGGTATATACTTTCATGCTATCGACTTTTAACGGATAATCTGTTATGAGATTTTTAGTTTCAAGATTTTCGTATTCATACAAAGTTTCTTTTCCCCCTCTTCTTAGGATTAAATAATGCTGGTCATCAATACAGCCAATACGATCGTCTGCGCAAAAGTACATATATGGCCTTTTTTCTTTCAACAAATCAATGCCACATGTATTGTTTACATATGACACATTCAACATTCCGAGCAGTGTAGGAGCGACGTCAATCTGGCCGGCTAACTGATGGAATATTTTAGGGTCTTTCAACTTCTCCGGAGAATAGAAAATCAATGGTGTTTCGAGAAACGATAAAGGCATATCATAAGTGTGGCCCAAACTTAAACCATGGTCAGCAATAAAAACAAACAGTGTATTATTAAACCAGGATTTTTCGCGGCATGATTCCATAAATTGTCCGATTGACCAGTCTGCATACTCAACGATTTGATCAGTAATCTCAGCAGATTTCGCTTTAAAAGAAATTCCATCCGGAATAATATAGGGTCCATGGTCGCTTGTTGTCATGAAAGCAGCTAAAAATGGTTTTTCCTCTGATGCCATTTTATCCAGTTGAGGTAGAGCAAACTCAAACAGTTTGTGATCGGGAACTCCATTGGTACTTTGTCTCCATTCCGAAGGATAATCAATCTCCGAATAAACACGGTCAAAACCATTAGCCATTAAAAAGCCTCTGACATTGTCGAAATCGGGATCATGCGTTGTGAAAAATGTTGTTTGATATCCTTCGTTCCGGAGGATGTTTGCGAGTCCATCATGAGGAACCTGCATAAGCAATTTCATGGGATGTTGTTTGTACAAAGCCGGGAAAGAGAAAAGGGTACTGTATATGCCATTGAAAGTATGTATGCCTGCAGTATATGCCTTATCAAAATAGTATGAGTTGTTTTTTAATTCATTTAAGCTTGGCGTTAGGTTTTGCGGACCTCCCCATTTTCCCATTTTAAACTTTGACATAGCCTCCATGATGACTATTACAACATTCATTTTATCAGATTCCCTCTCAGCTTGGATTGAGCGGGCTATAGGGAATTCAGAATTTATAGTTGCTTTATCAATATGAACAAATTCGGATGAAGCATGTAAAGCATCATTATCCGGCATTAAATTTATAGTGGCATTAGTTGAATTCAGATCAAGGATGCACGAATGAACAAGACTGAAGACCGGATTTATTCCGGTATTATTCAATAAGGCATTTTCAGAAAAGAACGCTGTTCCAACCTGGATAGGTGCTTTTCCACTTATTCTTCCTCTTATACCGGTAATTATTAGCAAGCTGCCAAGAAGGACAAAAGAGATTCTGATTTTCAAACTAAGCGGAATTGCACTTTTCATCATTCTGTTGGTCAGCTTGTATTGTCTTGAAATAAAAAAATACTCAAGCAGAATAAATACCATGACAGGTATAATATATACAATGAATGTCTTTTCCTGCATAATCATTTGTAAAGAATATTTGGGGTGGTCAATCCACAGAAAGGCCGAACTTGAAATGGGATAAAAATAATGCAGAAAGTAGGGGATGTTGGCAATTTGAATAAACAAGCAAATGCTTAAAGCCAGTAAAAGAAATAAGCGGATGAATTTTAATGCCCTTTCTTGCTTTAACCGGAATAAATTAATTATTCCAAGTGTGAGAAAAGGAAGGGCTAGCAAGTAAGACAGAACGACTGTATCAAACTGTATACCTATTAAGAATGCCTGATAGATTTCTAACCGATTGGTTTCTTCAGATAAAGGCCATTTGCTAAGAGTAATAGAATGAAAGAGTAAGCGACACAGAAAAAAAAGGAGAATATTAAATCCATAGACCCTCACCAAAAATGTGAAATATGCCGGGACTCTTATTTTCATTTTGATTTATTCCGGGAAGATTAAATTTTAAAATTCGACTGCCTTATTTAGGAGCTCGGGCTTTTCATCCAAAGCTTTAATTTCTTTGAACCTTCTTTTTTTATCGGCAATCTTTTGGTGCAACCAATCCGGCCAGCTTGAATCATCCTCTGCTTCGTAAATTCTCATTACCTGCGTGTCATCAGCTTTGAGCAAGTCATCAGATTTACAATTTAAAATTTTCGCTGCCACATTAACTCCGGAATACGTTGCTCCTCCTACACCGTGAGATAGCGTACTTGCACCACATAAGAAGAGATTTCTTATTTCTGATTTATTTGAAAAGGCAAAGGGCCCGATTTGTCTGAAGGATTTTTCCGTACCGTAAACGCTTCCTCTGGTTGTATTGAGATAGTGTTCGTTGGTCTTTGGGGTTCCTAATTCTACCTGCACAATTTTATCTTTAACACCCGGCAGGATTTTTTCGAGGTTGTTAATAAATTTGGCAATTATTTTTGCCTTGTACTGGCTATACTTTTCTCCGTGGTAATCATTTGAATGATTGAATTCGCTGAAACTGTCATAGTCGATGAATGTTACCAATTCGAAGGAATGATATCTTCCGTTAAAACTTGCCGGATCCTTAAGCGTTGTGCAGGAAATGAACACTCCCGGAAATGCTTCGCCTTCTGTAATATTTTTAGAAATCATGTCGAGATACAGTCCATCAACCTCCTGATTTTTCAAGTACCAGATATTTCCTGAATCCATTCCTGCTTTTGTTACATCCATATCAACAGTGATAAAAAGTATGAGAGATGTAACAGAATATTTTGTTTTTGCCAGACGTTTTGACATTCCTGAACTGAGGTGTTCAGGTTCGATCATTTTTAGATAAGTCGTTGAGGGATCTGCATTTGAAATTACTCTCTCTGCAAATATTTGTTGTCCACCGATTAACTCAACTCCTGTAGCGCAATTATTTTTTATTAATATTTTTTTCACTTTTTGTCCGGTACGAATTTCACCATGATGCTTTTTTAATCCATTGGTCAGGGCTTTTACAATACCTGCCCCGCCGCCCATGGGGTAATAGGCACCTTCAAAATAATGTTCCATCACTGCACAATGAACAGGAAAACTTGCCTTAAATGGTGGAAGCCCGTGATCGCCGCATTGTATACTCAGCACTGCTTTTAGTAGCGGATCCTTAATATGCCAATCCAGTACTCTCTTTAAACTGAACAGTCCGTACTTACCCATATCTTTCGTTCGAAAGGGAATGGTAATGTTGTCCCAAAATCCATCCATCTTTGGAATTAGCTGGATTTGTCTGCTTACCTTCTGAATGAGGTGAAGATATTTTTTAAGTCTTTTCTTTTCGTTGGGAAATCTAGTAGAGAGTGTGTTATACAATTCATCAAGTCCGGCGGGCAGATTAATTTTTTCATTTTCAATCCAGCAGTGTTCGTATCCCTTTTTGTTCATTCGGAAAAATACCATGTCATTGGCAACGCCTAGACCTTCGTAGAGCGATCTTGTTGATTCACCTTTGCCCAGCAATCCGATATAATGCACGCCCGGACTAAATCGTTGTCCATTCAAATGAAAACTATGGCACCAACCTCCGGGGACATAGTGTTGTTCCAAAACTAAAACTTTTTGGCCCGCGCGTGCGAGACAAATGGCAGCGGCAAGCCCTCCTGCACCGGACCCAATGATGATCGAATCAAATTTTTCATTAGGTACAGGCATAGATTTTTTTTAAGCAAGAGTATTCCGGAGAATGTGAAACAACGCAGATTTGTTCAAATATACAGAAAAGCTAAGACTCAATGGCCTTATTGTAGTCTAAATAAGGTGTAATTCATCGAATATAGCTTTTAATTAAACTTTAGAAGGATCACTGGTATCATTCCCAAAGCAGATTACTGTTTTATAATTCTGCCATCATCCATTTCCATTATCCGGTCGGTACCTGCAGAAAATTCAGGATCATGAGTTACGATAAGCAAAGTTTGATGGAACTCCTTTGCTAATCGTTGAAAAATTTCAAAGACGATCTGACTGTTGTGTTTATCGAGGTTCCCGGAAGGTTCATCTCCCATAATGATTAGAGGATCATTGATTAATGCTCGGGCAATAGCTACTCTTTGCTTTTCTCCACCTGAGATTTGATTTGCCTTCTTCAGTGCATGTTTTTCTATTCCAAAAATCTTTAATTTTTCTATCGCCCGGTGTTCTATTTCATCCTCAGAATACTTGCCTAATTTTAATGCAGGAAGCATCACATTCTTCAGAACTGTAAACTCATTAAGAAGATAATGAAACTGAAAAACAAACCCGATTTTTTCATTCCGTATAAATGCAAGTTCATTTTCTGTTTTGCCTGAAATGTTTACACCGTCAATTTTCAGATCTCCTTGAAAATCGGTATCCATCGTGGATAAGATATACAGCAAGGTTGATTTTCCACAACCTGATTTCCCGACGACAGATACAAATTCACCTTGAGTGATAGTAAAGTTTATTTCCTTCAATACATGAAAAGGCAAGGGGTTGTGAAAATATTTATTAATGTTTTCTGCCTGAAGAACAATTTTATTCATGCTACTTTCCTCTTATAATTATTACCGGATCAATTTTACTGGCTTTTCTTGCAGGAAAGAATCCTGCAAAATAGGTTGTGATGATTGCAAAAGAAACGCCAATTAAATAATACATCGGATTATAATTGACAGGATATGTAGTTATGGTTGGTAATGCTGATGTGACAAATGGTATTTGATCTATCAGCTTTGAGATTAGAAAACCAAAGAGCAATCCAAACACTCCTCCAAATGTTCCTATGCTCAGCGATATGGTGATGAATATATTGTTCACATCCGATCCCGAAAAACCCGTAGCTTTTAGAATGGCAATTGAATCCATCTTTTCATAAATCATCATATTAAGAATATTGTAGATGCCAAATCCGGCCACGATGAGCAATGTAATTCCAACGACATATGAAATCAAAGTCCGTACCCTTGTCCCTGTTTCAAATTGTGAATTGACAGTCTGAATATCTTCTGTATCTACATTGAATAAGGTTCCATAATATTTAGCAAGTGACGGAGCTAACGACATATCCTTCAACTTTACCTGAATATCGGTGATATAGCTGCTTGTCTGTCCAAGAAGCTTTTGGGTTGTGGCGATAGATGCATAGCTTTGAACTTTGTCAAGATCTTGTAATCCTGATTGAAAATACCCAACAACTTTCAACTGTATCCGTTCGCCTTTGGCACTTGTTACTTGTACTACATCTCCTATTTTGGCCAGCATTTTATCTGCTGCAGCTTTCCCCAGAATAATACTGTTTGGAACATTTTTTAAGTCGATGTAGTTTCCCTGCACTACATAATCGCTGAAGAAAAATAATTTGTTTTCCTCTTCAACATCAATTCCGTTTATTACACCTGTTATGTCGATGGCGCCAACGTTATAGAATACCTGTGTGGTAATTTTTGGCGCAAGCCCGAGCACATGATCGTCTTTTTTTAGTGCAGCCATGATGGCGGATACATTATAGATTTCTACGCGCTCTGTATTTGGTTTTATTGATTCAATAAAATTGTATGAATTTTTTAATTTCCCCGAAAGATTGATTGGCTGATCTTTACTTGGTTTGATTTCATTGAAGAACTTAATATGTGGAGTACGGTTTAATATTAGTCCATCGAGCAGATCATTCAAACCTGTCATAAATCCGAGCAAAGCAATAAACATCGTAATGCTAAAAGTAACACCAATAGCAGCAACCAGCGTTTGCTTCCATCTCGCCAGAAGGAGAGAATATGCAATATCCCAATTCAGCTTAAATTTCAATTTTGTGGAATTATTATTTCATCATCCTTGGAAAGTCCATCAAGCACTTCTGCTTTTTGATAATCCTTCAAGCCAAGTTTAATCTTTACCTTCTCCCCATCAGCTTTTGTCACATATTCCTCCTGAAGAATATAGCTTCTTGGTATTGTCAATGCTTTTTCTTTTGTTTGGATAAGAATTGTTGCTTCAAGCGTAAGGTTCGGATACAAAACGGGTGGTTGATTGGTAAATTCTGCTTCAACAGTAAAGGTTTTTGACCGTTCGTTCATCAGTGGATTTATTTTCGTTACAACTGCTTCGAATACCTGACCCTTATAACTGTCGAGTGTCACAAAAACATTTTTTCCGAGTTTGACTTTAACAATATCATATTCATCTACCTGAAGTTCCAGAATAAATTCCGAAGCATCGCCGATTATTGCCAACGGGGTTTGTGTATTTACCATCTCTCCCCGTTCTTTCAACAATCCGTAAACCTTTCCATTGATTTTACTTTTTACCAAAAAATCACTTTCCACAGTTTTACTGATGCTTAAATTATTTCTGGATTGCTCCGCATTGAAATTCAATGTTTTTTTTAAGTCGTTATACCGGATTATTGATGATTCGAAAGCAGTCTTCGAGTTTTCATAGACGAGCTCCCGCTGTTCAAGCTCGACCTTGGATCCAATTTTGTCATTCCATAACTTTTGTTGTCTCATAAATAAAAGTGAATCATTCTGGTATTTTGATCTGGCCAGATCGATCGCAAGTTTTAGCTCATTGAGTTTTTGAGTGTTTGAATTTATATCAGCATAATCAGCTGCGAGTCTTGCGTTTTCTGTGTTTAACTTTGAAGTTTCATTGACAAGTGATAGAATCGGAGAGCCCTGCCTGACGGTATCACCTTCTGATACGAAAATATTTTCCACCAAACCATTGACTGATGCAAAAACCTGATATTGGTTTTTGCTTTTAATTATTCCTGAAGCATATACTGATTCGGAGATGGATTCAACACTTGGCTTTATTTTATCATCGTTGTTTTGGCAGGCAATTGCCGACATTAACAGAATAGTGATCGGGAGATACTTTCGCATATTCAATAGTTTCTAATAAATTCAAATTTAACGTAAAATAAGTTTGTGGTGTATGACATATGTCCTCAAAAGGCTTTCATTTGAAACCTTTTTGGTATAAAATTTATGATTCACAGCAGCATAAGTTCTTCGAAGAGTCTGCAACAATTATTCGCCTTCAAAGTTCAAAAAAAAAGCTCCGGATCTCATCCGGAGCTTTAAGTAAAGCAATTTGATTTTATATTATACCCTTAATCATTTAACCATGCTTGGCTTAGTAGCGGGAGTCGTGGCACCTTTCGTTTCGGCAACAGGGAATCCGCGCTTACGCATAAGAGCTTCTGTTTTAGGATCGCGACCACGGAATGCTTTATATCCATCCTGGGGGTCTATGGTGTTTCCTACAGAAAATATATTGTCATTTAATCGCTTGGCTACTGCTTTGTCATACGGACCTGTTCCTTCAACGAAAGCTTCATAGGCATCAGCTGTAAGAACATCCGACCAGAGATAACTATAGTATCCAGCGGAATAACCATCACCTGAAAAGATGTGACCAAACTGAGGTGTTCTGTGTCGCATCACAATTTCCTTCGGCATACCAAGCGCTGCTAGTGTTTCTTTTTCAAATTTGTCAGGGTCGATTTTTACGTCACCTGCTAAATGCAATTTCATGTCTACAATAGCGCTTGCAAGATATTCGGTGGTGGCAAATCCTTCATTGAAGGTAGAAGCCTTTTCAATTCTTGAAACCAATGACTCGGGGATTGCTTTACCTGTTTTATAGTGAACGGCAAATTGCTGCAATACTTCCGGCGTGGAAAGCCAATGTTCGAGCAACTGTGAAGGGAACTCAACATAGTCACGAACAACATTTGTTCCTGACAAAGAAGGGTAGGTGACATTAGAGGCCAATCCATGTAGTGCATGACCAAATTCATGGAACAGTGTACTCGCATCATCCCAGGAAATGAGTACCGGTTCACCCGGAGTTCCTTTTACAAAATTCGAATTGTTGGAAACGATGGTAGTAATATTCTCTTCCATTTTCTGTTGGTTGCGATATGCGTTCATCCATGCTCCGGATCTTTTTCCTGACCGGGCGTAGGCATCAAAATACCAAAGTCCAATGTGCTCTCCGGTAGATTTTTTCTTTACTTCCCAGACTCTGACATCAGGGTGATAAACAGGAACATTATTCACCGTTGTAAAACTGAAATCAAATAATTCTCCGGCTACCCAAAACATTCCTTCTCTCAATTTCTCCAATTGGAGATATTCTTTCACTTCATTCTGGTCAAGATCGTAACGTTCTTTTCTGACTTTTTCTGCATAATAGCGATAGTCCCAAGGCTCAATAGTAATGTTTGCTCCTTCTTTATTTGCCATTGCCTGCATATCTGCGACTTCTTCTTTAACACGGGCAACCGCCGGAGTCCATACCGATTCTAAAAGTTGTAGAGCATTCTCAGGCGTCTTTGCCATGGTGTTTTCAAGGCGCCAGTGTGCATGTGTTTTGTATCCGAGGATTTTTGCCCGTTGAGCACGAAGCGATAATATCTGAGTGATGATGGCATTGTTATCATGTGAGTCACCATTATCTCCACGATTGATAAACATTCTCCAAACCTGCTCTCTTAAGGTTCGATTGTCTGAATATGTCAGAAATGGATCAACAGAAGAGCGTGTGTTTTTTATCACCCAGTTTCCCGGTTTTTCATTTCCTCCACCGGATTGCGCAGCTGCATCTATCAGTGATTGTGGTAATCCTTTTAAGTCATCTGCTTTCGTGATAAGCACCGTGCGATCCATTTCATCTGCAAGCTGATTTTGGCTGAAGCGGGTATACAAGCCTGCAAGTTCCTGGTTTATCTCCGACATTTTTGATTTTGCACCAATGTCGAGTTTTGCACCGGCTCTGACAAAATTTGTATAGTAAATCCAGGTAAGTCTTTGTTGTTCCGGATTTAGTTTAGATTTTTCAGAGGAGTTATATACTTTTTCGATCCGTGCGAAGAGTTTTTCGTTTTGAGTAATCTGATCTGAGAAGGCAGCAAGTTTTGGAGCCATTTCTGTTTCTACTGCCTGAAATTCTTCGTTGTTCATGGATGAACTCCATACTCCATAAATGGTGCTTACTCTTTCAAGACTTTGACCTGTAAGGTCGAGCGCAGCGATTGTATTCGTGAATGTTGGCGCCTCAGGGTTCCCTGCAATTTTATCAATTTCTTCAAGATTCTCCTTCATAGCCGTCTCTAAAGCAGGTACGAAGTCAGCTATTTTAACCTTGTCAAAAGGAGGAACACCTCCATAAGCGCCTGCCCATTTTGCCAGCAGCGGATTTTGATCTGCAGTCAAGTTGACTGTACTCTCTGAATCTGAGTTTTTCATTGTATTCATGGAGATAGCTGAAGGATTTTGTGCAAATGCATACACCGAAATGAATACACTGCACAATGAAAGTAGTTTTCGCATAGTATGTTAATTTTTGTTTTGTGGAAAAGCAGAAGGAAGAATAAAATTCAAACTATCTGCAGGATGAGGCAATGAATTATCTTGAAATAAAAACAAATCAATTTATTATTTCTTTGTTTTTTCAGTTTGCAAATTTACGATTTTATCTGCAATTTCCACCATAAATAGTGACTATTTTAATATTCGGGTGATTTATTTTGCTTGATTATCGCATAATTCCCAATATTTATCAGAGTAATTTTTAGCCTGGATTGTTCTGCCTTTTGATTCGGTTTTCAGATTAAAGATTTATTGCTTATTAATATGGAGATTTTATCTCAGACATCTTCTGAATTTATTCCTTGTTAAGATGGCTGAATCATAACAATTGTAATCTGACTTTAGTGGAGGTTTGTTTTGTCCGGAAAAAATATTTCATCCTTCCGACTTACCTAAACTGTACTTTACAGTTTTACTTTCTTGCTTCGTATTTATTTTTTTAAAATTATTTTTTTCCAATACTCGAATCGATTTAACATTATCAGGACTTAAATCTGCCTGAATCAAATCCAGCTTCATGGTTTTAAAGCCATAATCAATCACACCTTTTACAGCTTCATTCATAAAACCCTTACCTTGAAAATCAGGATGCAAAACATATCCGATTTCGGCTGAATTATTTTCAACCGAAATATTCCACAGACAAATCGTTCCTATAAGACCAGGTCTGTTAATTTGGTTAATGGCCCAGTATATCGAATCGCCATTCCTGACCACCTTTTCTATCTTCTGAATAAATTCTCTTGCTTCCTCTATCGTTTTAGCCGGGGTCATATCAAGGTGCTCAAGTATTCCGGGGTCGGATCGAAAGAAAAAAATTTCTTTTTCATCTTCTATGATCAAAGCCCTCAACTCAAGTCGTTCTGTTCGTATTGTTGGGAAGGGATGGAAAATGTGTTGTTGCATAGGATGAAATATTTAACAATTGAATTTGTTGATTAGACTTTAATCAGGATGTTCATCCTACTCCATATCAGCATTTATTATTTTTGGATCAGGAATTCTGATGAGAAAGTATAAGCCAACCACAACAGAAACGCACGCAGTTGTGAGAAATGCAACGGTGGCTCCAAAGCCATACCAGATAAATCCTGTAAGCGTACTTGCCAAAAGTGCCGAAATGCTCTGGAAGCCGGAGTAGGTGCCAAGCGCCGTTGCAGTATTTTTTTTATCAGTTATTAAACTTATCCAGGCCTTTGAAATGCCCTCAGTGGCAGCGGCGTAGATTCCATACAAAAAGAATAAAGTAAAATAGACATAGAGGTTTTCACTGTAAGCTAATCCAAAATAAACCAATGCAAAGATGAATAGTCCGGTAATAAAGACTTTCTTTAATCCTATGTTGTCGGCAATAATTCCCATTGGATATGCAGCCAATGCATATATGAGGTTGTAAAAAATGTAGGCGCCTATTACCATGGTATCATCCATTCCTGATTCTTTTGCTTTCAACAAAATAAAAACATCAGAACTGTTGAACAAAGCAAATACAATAAGCCCTCCTACCAGAGCGCGGTAAGACGAAGGACCGGATTTCCAATAGGTAAATGATGAAAAAAAGGAAACTCTTTTTTGAACTTTTATCACCCTCTTTCTTTTTTCTTTCAATAGAAAAGTTGCGAATATGGCAAGCATTCCAGGAATAAAGGCGATATAAAACAGGTTGATATAATCACCGGGATAGTAATACAGATAAAGCAACGCAAGTGCCGGGCCGATAGCTGCACCCAATGTATCCATGGAACGATGAAATCCGAAAACTTTACCTTTTACGGAAGGTTCCGCTTCATCGGAGAGCAAAGCATCTCGTGCTCCTGTTCGAATTCCTTTTCCAAGACGATCTATTGTGCGGGAAAAAAATATCCAGACAGGATAAATAAACAAAGCCATCATAGGTTTTGATATGGCGCTTAGGGAGTAGCCGATTTGTACGAATGGAACCCGTTTTCCCGAAGAATCGGAGAGCTTGCCGAAATATCCTTTACTTAGTCCGGCTGTAGCCTCGGCAATCCCTTCAAGGACACCAATGAGTACAATTGAAAAACCAATGCTCTTCAGATATATTGGCATAATCGGATAGAGCATTTCGCTTGCCATATCTGTAAAAAGGCTAATCAGCGAAAGGACCCATACAGTACGTGTAATATATTTCATTATTCAGCACCCAATTTTTTCAAATATACATCTATTTTACCTTCGCGACCTTTTACATCGGAAGCACAGCCTATACAGAATAGAAGGACCAGACACTCTTTATTTTGGCTGATAGCTGAGTTGAATTGGTCCGGATTTTCTTTTGTAAAACTTGTACAGCTCTATCCACATTACTCCGATAAATGAGAAGAGTAAACAGCGGGCAATATCGATTATCCCTAATGCTTCGAAGCGAAATAATTGTTGTACTGGATTTAGATAGATTGATGCAAAAAGAATAATCAATGAAACAGTCAGTATTATTGGAATCAAAATGTTTTTATACCTGATAGTCCTGAAAATGGAATAGTAAAAGGACCTGTTGGTCAGAGTCAGAAACAGATTGCTAAAAATTAATGTGGTATAAATTACTGTGCGTACCTGTTCCTCGGAGTAATTGCCGGATAAATAGAAATAACCTACACCCAGGCATGAAATGGTAATGGCCAGACCTTGTAGAATACTAATCGACAATTCGCGGAATGAAAAAAATGTTGTACTCATTTTCCGTGGCGGTTTTTTCATGTAGTTTTCTTCCATTGGTTCATTTTCGTAAATGATGGAACAGGTCGGTCCCATGATTAGCTCCAGGACAATAACATGTATCGGAGAAAAGATGTCATAGAACTTCCAAAACAATATTAGAGGTAAAGTTACAATGAGAATAATGGGGATATGAATTGAAATAATGTATTGAATTGCTTTCTTTAAATTCTCATATATTTTGCGTCCAAGTGCGACAGCTTCTGTCATGTGGTATAAATCGTCATCCATGATAATCAAAGAAGCAGCACTCTTTGCGACTTCACTGCCTCTCATTCCCATGGCTACACCGATATGAGAGGCTTTGAGTGCAGGAGCATCATTGACCCCATCGCCGGTCATGGCAACAACTTCCTTGTTCGCTTTTAGCGCTTCGATTACCTTCAGTTTAGCATCAGGAAACATTCTTGCATACATATGAGTTTTGCCAACTCTGTCACGCAACAAGGAAAAATCCATTTCCATAATTTGTTTTCCCGTTAAAAGCTCCTCTCCTTTTTCAAATCCGATTTGATCTGCAATTGCAATGGCTGTTTCAGCATAATCACCGGTGATCATTTTTACCTGTATTCCTGCACTATAAAATTGTTGGATGATTTCAGCCATGTTTTTCTTTGGCGGATCGTAGAATGCAATCATTCCTAATAATTCAAAGTCAAATTCTTGCTGGGATTGCGGCAAATTATTAATATCCTTATTTGCCTTCGCTACGCCAAGTACGCGAAAGCCCTTTGCTGCAAGCGCATGTGCTTTTTGTTGTATCCCTTCTTTTTGCTCCTTGCTTATATTGCATTGTTTTAAAATTCCTTCGAGAGCCCCTTTGGCTGCAATTTTATATTCACCTGATTTATTAGAAAAAACATGAGTCATGATCGGAGGGCTTCCTCCAAGAGGATATTCATGAACCATTGAATAGTCATTTCTTTCATCAAGAGGAGCAACCTTAGAGTACAACTGATGAATTGATTTTTCCATGGCATCAAATGGATTCGTCTCCGAAGCCCATAAGGCATAATTTAAAACATCGTTATATTCATCAGAGTTGTTCGTGTAATCATAATATTTATCCATCGTAAAATCGTAAATCACCGACACCATCATTTTATTTTCAGTGATTGTACCTGTTTTGTCGACACAGATGACCGTTGCGGCACCTAAAGTCTCAACGGTATGCGGACTCCGGGCAATAACTTTTTTCTTGTACAAATGATAGGCTCCCAGCGCCATAAAAGTGCTGAAGGCAACAGGAATTTCTTCCGGCAATACCGACATGGCTAAGGTCAGGCCTTGCAACAGTGATTGTAAAATATCTTTGGTAATAAAATAATTCAATAGCCAGACAACAAGAAATGCAATGACACCAACTGAAACCATTGAACGAATAAAACTTTTTATCTGCTCTTGTAATGGGGTTTTACTGCTGCTTATTTCATGCAATGATCTGCCAATTTTTCCAAAGGCCGTTTGTTTTCCTATAGTCGTTACTCTCGCATAACAAGAGCCTGAAATCACCTGTGTTCCCTGAAATATTATACTGTTTCCGGAGTTCAAATCTTTGTACACTGCTAAGGATTCCCCGGTAAGCATGCTTTCATTTACTGAGAAATCATTTAGCTGCAAAATCGTCCCGTCCGCAGGGATTAGGTCACCGTCTTCTAAGTTGATGATGTCATTTATCACAATTTCCTCTGATGCAATTCGAACAAGAATTCCATTGCGGAGTACTTTTGCTAAAGGAGCAGCCAGTTTTTTTAAAGCATCAACAGCATTGCGACTTCTGTTTTCCTGAAAGAGAGAAATACCCGATACAAAACTTAACGCCAGGATCATAATTATTCCCTCGCGGAATTCCCCCAATAAAAAATAAATCATCGCAGTCAGAACAAGGATTATAAAAAGCGGTTCTGCGATTATTTCTAAAACAACTTTAAAAAACTTGTATTGGTCTTCGGTCTTCCAATTATTCTCTCCGTACCGCTTGCGGTATTCTATAACTTCCTCATCATTCAGGCCTTCAAACGGAGCTTTATTATCCATATTCAACAATGAGAATTAAAAAAGCGGAAAAATATTTGTGTAAATATTTGAATCATGATACGGGATATTACAATACAGATAAAATTATTTATTGTGATCAGACTTGTTGTTTACTTCCTGACAGCATAAATCAACTCGTCAACATATTCATCGTTTTTATAAAACGTTTTTTCGAATCTTGCTTCAAGTTTGAAGCCGGCTTTTTCCAATGCCTTTTGGGAACCGATATTATTACCAAAAGGTCTTGCGTAGATACGGTTGATTTTCCATGTTTTGAAGGCATGATCAGTCATTTGTTTGATGGCCTCTGTCATTATGCCTTTTCCCCAGTAAGATTCGGAGAGCCAATAGCCCATTTCAGCATTCATTTTTTGAATATCCGACTGGGGATGTATACCGACGGCTCCTACTGCTTCACCGGCAATATCTATTGCAAGAATATTCGGAGGATTTACCGATGATACAAAATCTATAAATGCCTTTCCCTTGGAAATCGTGTAGGGAAAAGGAAATTGGTCCGTCATATTTTTAGCAATCTTAAAATTATTTGCATGCTTTACGAGGCTGTCAAGATCTGTAATTCTCCAGGGACGTAAGGTAAACTCTATCGTCGTGTTATTTTGCATTTGCTTTTTGATTAAAATATTTCTCGTAATACGCCAGCCATTCTTTAGGAGTTATTTTTGAAGCAAGTTCGCCAATTAGTTTAAATGGTATTTGATTGATTTTCTTAAACCGCATACAGCTTTTTCCCATATCTAATTTGCTGTTGCTATGTTTTGCGTATTCAGTGGTGAGCCATTTAAGTAATGCTTTATCAGCATACACCCCCATGTGATATACAGCGATAAAATTCTTTTGAGATGCAATATTCATGAATGGAACCGGAAGTTCAGGATCACAGTGGTAACCGGCAGGATAGAGAGAATGCGGGATTACATATCCAATCATTCCGTAAGACATCACCTCTGCAAAACCTTTGGGCAGATTTTTTTTGATTACTCTTCTCAATTCCAACATTGCTTCCTTTCTGTCTTCAGGTAAATCGTCGATATATTGTTGTGGGGTTTTGGCTGATGATTGCATGTTAACTGTTTTATAATTTCCGACCTCAGGACAAAAATACTAAAGAACTTATCAATTAATATGATTCTTTTCCTAATTCAAATTTAAGTAATATTAAACAAAGAGAATTAGCGTCTGTAGATTCCCTTGGCAGGAAAATCACTAAACAATCAAGTGAAAATCCATCCTTCACACAGGAAAATATTGAATAAATAAGTGTTCCAGATTATACAAAGAACTATAAGCGGGACAGCAATGAGCCATTGGGCCGGCTTTTTTACATATGGTTGAATGAGGATGAACAAGAATGCTAAAATTGACAGATACATTCCATAGAATGGAAATTCAAAACGCCCGGGTCCGAATTCGGTTTGTGTCAGAAAAATTGTCAGCAGGCTGAGAGGAATCATGAACAAGGCAAATCGGTTGCTTTTACGTTCCCTTGTCCAATGAGTCAATATGTAAAGAGCAGCAATATAAAATGCCGGACTGGTCATGGTAAAACGAAAAAAGCTGTGCAAATTTCCGCCGGATGATAATAGAATAAAGACGAAGATTCCGGCCAGATAGAATACAGAAATCAGAAAGAAATAGGAGCCGGCAATTTCAATTTCAGGGTTTGATTTTGAGTAATTCTCTTTAAAAGATTTCTTTTTAATAATTGAATGAACTACGAAATATAAGGCGGGGATGGCGATGAAGAAAACTGAAAATGTGTTCAAGCCGAATCCTTCAGCCGACCAATCAGTAATTTGGGTAAACAATCCAATGCTCCCGTTCCAGTATTTTTGAGCATCAGACATAGTATTTAATGAACCTGAGGAAGCATATTGAATTAGAATGGCAACAAAATACCCGAGTACAAAAGGCAGACCATTTTTCAAAAAATTTCTTAAGAACAATGATGGTTTCCTGTGAGAAATGAGAAACAGAATTTCTACACAAATTATTGAAAGAAGAATAAACAGTGTTGCCGGCCTCAACATGGACATTGCAAAGGCTGCCAGGAAGAAAAGCCAATACTTTTGTTTTTTATACCCTGTGAAGGCAAGCGTCATTGTCAAAAGAAATAAGGCCTCCGTATAGGGAATGTAATAGATAACGGTGGAAGGGAGTACGAGTAATAATGAGTAGATCAGCAGTTTTTCATTTGATGAACCTTTGCAGAGGAGTTGAACAAGAATAGAGAGGGAGAGGACGAATAAAAAGTAATTGAGAAGTGATACTCCAATTGAATTAAGAGTGGAGACCTTCCATATCAAAGGAAACAAAGGAAAGAAAGCACCTTTTACTTTAATGTAACAACCCTCTTCAGTTGAATACATGTTTTCTTTGATGCAATGATAAATATCCGCATCCCAGTTTTGTAATTTGTTCGTGCTGATGTCGACATATGGTTTTTTAATCTGTTGAATTTGGGTGTCGCCATCAACCTTCACCCGAACGTAATTGGAAGAGATTTTTCCTAAGGTATTTTGATATACCCATTCATTTTGTAAAAGATAAAATATCCCAAGGAATACCAAAAGATTCAGCAGGCCGGCCAAAAGTAAGTTTCGGGATAATAATCGCATAAATTCAAGATGAGGACCGGAGACAAATGTAAAAGAAAACGGAGAGTCCGGACATGCTGCAGAATTCTTAAACTTCATAAAACTATTTTTTATACCTGTGGCCTCTATGTGGAATGAAATTATTATCATCGCTTACGATGAACGGGAAGACAACTCTTAATGGCAAATTGAGTCAGATGAGTATTTGTAAATGGAACATTTACTTCATTGCCCTGCTCATGTTGATTCCAGGTACTCTCAAAGCAGGAGAAAGCAGGCTAAAAGCATTTTGTAAATTAAGTCGTCCGGAAAAGTGTTGGGTTATTTTTCACCCTCTCGTAGCTTCAAGAGCCTGGAAATCTACCAAACTTACAAGACAAATAACATTTGAGGTAGCTCAGGACAGTCTCCTTGACGGAGATGTGAATGGAGGTCAGCTTGATGCATTCCGCCATACATTCTGGTTGGCAACGCTTTCACAAAAAATGCGGTGGAAGAAAGCATGGCGCTTAGCCGAAGCACATGAGAAGGGAAACTATTTAGCCTACAAGAATGGAAAAATGGAAGACGGAAGTTTAGCAGATTCTGCTTCATCAGAAATGGATAGATTTAACAATCAGTTGGGAATAGAGATCGGAAGGAAAAACAAAATGGCAAGTCAGGAATCACTTTCTCGCCTTGTTATTAAAGCCATTTTGGATGGACAAGCAAGAGTTCTTTCTAAGAATATCCAAGGAGAATATTTGGATTGCGAGCATAAAATAATTTCTGACAGTTCCGGTAAATGGAATATCCCGAAGTGCCTTATACCCTCAAACATCCCACGAGAATAGCTGTTTTTAACGATTTTTAGACTGATAAGGAAGGAAATTCCAATATTATAGTGTATTTTTACCCCTATTCAAAAATTAAAGCGATATGAAATACCACGCAATTGACAACAAACTTTTTATTGAGAACCGAAAAAACTTCGTGAAGCATTTATCTACGCATAGCATTGCTTTTTTTCAAAGCAACGATGAAATGCCTCGCAATGGAGATACAAATTTTCCGTTCCGTCAACAAAGTGATTTATTCTGGATGAGCGGCATCGATCAGGAAAAAACAATTCTGGTAATAGCCCCGAATCATCCCTTACCGGAATACAGGGAAGCATTGTTCGTAAGAAAAACCAATGAACATATCGCTGTTTGGGAAGGACATAAATATACCAAAGAAGAGGCGCGTGTAGCTTCGGGGATACAAAATGTTTACTGGACTGAAGATTTTGAAAACATGCTTCCTTTAATGATGCATCATTCACAAAAGGTTTATATCAACCTCAATGAAAATGATCGCTTCTCCACTGAAGTACCTTATCGTGATGAAAGATTTGCCGCTGATCTCCGTAACAGATATCCAAATCATATCTATGAGCGTACAGGATTAATCATGGCGCGTTTGCGTTCAATTAAATCTGATATTGAAGTGCAACTTATGCAGACTGCATGCAACATTACTGAAAAAGCATTGCGCCGGGTATTAAATTTTACACGGCCGGGTGTGATGGAGTATGAAATTGAAGCTGAAATTATCCATGAGTTTCTTCGAAACCGTTCTGACGGACATGCTTATTATCCGATCATAGCCAGCGGTGCAAGTGCTTGTATTTTGCATTACAATGAGAATAACCGCGAGTGTAAAGACGGCGACGTAATTCTCATGGATTTCGGAGCGGAGTATGCAAATTATGCAGCTGATCTCAGCAGATCGATTCCGGTGAGTGGCAAATTCACGAAGCGCCAAAAAGATGTTTATAATGCCGTTTTACGTGTGATGCGTGCAGCTACAAAAATGTTGATTCCGGGTAATACTATTCTCAAATACCATGAAGAAGTTGGAAAGCTGATGGAAGAAGAGTTAATAGGTCTTGGATTATTGAATGCAGCCGAAGTTAAAAAGCAAGATCCTAAACAGCCGCTCTATAAAAAGTATTTCATGCACGGAACTTCTCATTTCCTTGGATTGGATGTTCATGATATTGGTAATCGTTATGAACCAATGGCGGCAGGAATGGTCTTCACATGTGAGCCCGGCATTTATATCCCTGAAGAAAATTTAGGAATACGTATCGAGAATGATATCCTGATTACGGAGAAAGGTCCATTTGATTTAATGGCCTCTATCCCTGTAGAAGCCGATGAAATTGAAGAATTGATGGCTATGCAGAAAACTACTGCACACGCATAATCGATTGGAACAGTTTTTTTATAAAATTGAATTCTTGTGATAAAAGCAGGTACCATTACTATTCATGTAAAAGATCTAGGACGATCCATTTCATTCTATGAATCGCTGGGTAAGACTCTGAAAAACCGTTGGGGAGAACACTATGCTGAATTATCCTCTCCGGGTTTAACGATAGGACTTCATCCTACAAGCGAACAGGCCAATAAGAATGGATCAGGAAATATTTCTATTGGTTTTACGACTGATAATTTTGAAGAGACCAAGTCACTACTAAATAAATTAGCCATAGAAGCTACAGAGCGAAAGGAAGAAGGAGGAGACTTTTTTCACTTCAAGGATCCTGACGGGTCTGAGTTATACTTTATAAA
>Ga0154020_10001186_pt1 | contig 32191 bp, 32 predicted proteins | sample Klosneuvirus_201_FD_109709 | JGI IMG/M metagenome (GOLD analysis project Ga0154020, IMG submission 109709) | Active sludge microbial communities from wastewater, Klosterneuburg, Austria - Klosneuvirus_20160825_MG | ecosystem: Engineered > WWTP > Aerobic digester > Activated sludge | place...
CACGCCGCGAAGGTGGGGGAGCGCTGCATGGCCCTCTGGGGCCGCGTACTCGGGGCGGTGCCGGGCTCGGAACTGGTCGTGAAGAGCCCTCCCGGCGTTGCCGCCGCCGCCCCCTGGCTCTCCAGACTCGAGTCGCACGTCGGCACCGGCCGCGTGCGGGTGCTCCCTCACGTGCCCGAGACTTCCGGGCACCTCGCGCTCTACGCCGGAGTAGACGTCGCTCTGGACCCCACCCCCTACAACGGGACGACAACCACGTGCGAGGCGGTCTGGATGGGCGTGCCCGTCGTGACCCTCGCCGGAGATCGCCACCGTGCCCGCGTCGGAGCCTCTCTGCTCGCCACGATCGGACTCTCAGACCTCATCGCCCCCAACGAAGACGCGTACGTGCAGGTCGCATCGAACCTGGCCTCGGACCATTCCCGGCGTGCCGCCTTGCGGACCAGCCTGCGGGGCCTCATGGCCGGCTCGCCCCTCTGCGACGGCCCGGCATACGCCGCGCGGTTCGAGCGCGCTGTGCGTGGCATGTGGAGGGAGTGGTGCGGACAGCGCCAAGCCCCCTAACAGAGCACCGACACTTGACGCGAAGGGCGGAACTGGTCACACTATGAGCGCCCCGGATGGCCCTGCGATGGGCGACCGAGGGGAACAGGAAGGGCGGTGGGAACGCGCCGGTAGGGTTTGAGAGCCCGGGCGGGCCTATTGTCGCCTTCCCCCGGCCGAGACCGGGGCCGCAGTCGTTTCTTTGGAGCCTCGACCATGGCAGGCAGGACCAGCACTTCGTTCGGCGTCGCCGCGACCATCACTGTCCTCGCGATCACATCGCTGGGGTTCTTCGTGGCGTTCGCCATCTTCTACAGCAAGAACAGCAACCGGACGGTCGAGCTGCAACTCGCCAAGCAGAACGTCGCCGAGTTCATCCGCTCCGATGAGATGAACCAGGACGGCGTTCGCAACCTCGTCGAAGAGGCCAAGCGAGACCAGAAGAGCCTCGTGGGCTACCTCGTCAGCAACCGCGAGGCGCTCATGCAGAAGATCACCGGCTCCGGGCGAGACTCTCTCGCCGACCTCGCCACCAAGCTCGAGGGTGTCCCCGGTGCCCGCGACGCCGCCCTCATCCCCGTCATCCGCCAGCAGCAGGGCCAGATCGACTCCCTCCAGAAGCAGCTCGAACAGGCGAGCGCCGCCACCCTCGCCGCCCAGGCCAGCTTCCAGAACGAATCCGCCCGCATCCGCGGCATCGAGAGCGCCCACCAGCGCACCATCAACGACCTCAACACCCAGGTCAATCAGTACAAGGACGAGGTCGACGCCATCCGCGCCGGCACCGACGGCTACAAGAAGCAGGTCGACGCCCAGGCCGACGCCGTCAAGCAGGCCGGCGCCGAGACCGAGGCCCGCCTCACCTCCCAGATCGCACGCCTCACCGAGGAAAAGGTCATCATCGAGAGCCAGCTCAACGCCCTCCGCTCCCAGAAGAACCTCGCCGTCGTCCGCCCCGGCGACGAGTCCGCTCTTGTCGACGGCAGCGTCGTCCAGACCGACGGCGCCTCCCGCCTTGCGTACATCAGCCTCGGCGCCAAGAACCACGTCGTGCTGGGCATGACCTTCGCCGTTTACTCCGGGCCCGAGGCCATCCGCCCCGACGCCGAGGGCAACTACCCCCGCGGCAAGGCCACCATCGAGGTCATCAGCGTCGGAGAGAACAGCAGCACCTGCCGCATCACCAGCGAGGTCCGGGGCAACCCCGTCGTCAAGGGCGACGTGATCGCCAACGCCGTCTTCGACCCCAACAAGACCTACCGCTTCGTGGTCTTTGGCAACTTCGACACCAACCGCGACGGGGCCGCCACCGCCACGGAGCGCGACGACGTCCGCGCCATGATCGAGTCCTGGGGCGGCACCGTGGTCAACGACGTCGCCGGCGACACCGACTTCCTCGTCCTGGGTGAGCGACCCCTCACCCCGCCCCGCCCGGGAAGCGGCGCCCCGCTCGAGCTCATCCTCGAGTTCCAGCGCCGCGACCAGGAGGCCCAGCGATACGACTCGCTCGCCCGCCAGGCCCAGTCCACCAGCCTGCCCATCCTCAACGAGAACCGCCTGTACACCCTCATCGGCAAGTCGCCCGCCTCCAACCGGCGGTGATCGCGACCCTCGCGTGGGACGAAAGAAGCACCTGCCCCTAGCCGTCGAGTGGCCCATCGCCGCGGCGGTGCGCGCCGCCATGGGCATGCCCCTGCTCCTGGGCCTCGACAACGCCCGCCGCATCGCCGATGAGCTCGGCACCCTCTACCCAAGGCTCCAGGCCAAGCGCTTCGAGCGCGCCGTCCGCAACCTCTCGGACGCCTTCCCCGACTGGTCCGACGAGCGGCGCCGCTCGGTCGCCGTGGGCTGCTACCAGCACATCTTCAAACTCGGCGTTGAGATCCTCTTCGCCCCAAGGCTGATCACCGAAGAGGGTTTCGCCCAGCACCTCTTCTTCGCCGACATCGCCCCGGGCCTCTCCACGCTCCTCTCGGGCCAGCCATGCCTCCTCATCACCGGGCACACCGGCAACTGGGAGCTCATCGGCTACGCGATCTCCATGCTGGGCTTCCCCGTCCACGCTGTCTACAGACCGCTGGACCTCCGCCCCCTCGACCGCTGGCTGCTCGAGACCCGCCGCCGCAGAGGCCTCACCCTCGTCAGCAAGTTCGGCGCGGTGCGCGCCCTGCCCCCCGCCATCCGCGCGGGCTTCCCCGCTGGCCTCGTCGCCGACCAGAGCGGCGGGGACCGCGGACTCTTTGTCCCCTTCTTCGGCCGCCTCACCTCCACCTACAAGTCCATCGGCCTCCTCGCCATGCAGACCAACGCCACGCTGGTCTGCGGCGTGGCCCGACGCCTCGCCCCGCGCGAGAGCCCCCCCGGCCTCCCCGGAAACTCCCGCACGCCCGCCGGCTCCATGGGCTACGCCATCGAAATGGTCGACCGCTTCGGCCCCGCGGACTGGGAAGGCCAGCCCGACCCGCTGTTCTACATCACCGCCCGCTACCGCCGCGCCATCGAGGCCATGGTCCGCCGCGCCCCCGATCAGTACTTCTGGATGCACCGCGTCTGGCGCAGCCGCCCCGCGCACGAAAGGCTCGCCAAGCCCTTCCCCGGCGCCCTGCGGGACAAGCTCGCAGCCCTCCCCTGGATGACCACCTCCGACGTGGACGCCCTCGTCGCCCGCAGCGACCACGACGCGGCCAACCTCGCCTCGCTCCAGCGATAGGGGCCCCGCCCCGGCGTTCGAACCCCCGGCGGCAGCGCTCCGGCTCGGTTCTCGGTCCCGGTTCGTGCGGAATTCGGGCACCAAACGCCCCGGAGCGCGGTACAGTCTGTCCGGCGGATGAGGCCGCGCACGCCGCGATGACCCCCGCAGCACGGGCCGCCCCACAGGGGCCCCGCGAAGGAGCAGCCCATGAACGGCCGACTCAGTGAGATCAAGGTGCTGATCGTCGACGACGACCGCGACGTGCTGGATTCCATGGAGGCGGCGTTCCAGGCCGCAGGGGCCCTCACCCAGTGCACCTGCAACGGCAACGACGCGGTCCGCATCTGCCGCGAAGAGCCCCCGGACCTTGTGATCCTCGACATGATGCTCCCGGGCCGCTCCGGGTTCCTCGCCCTGGAGCGCATCAAGGGCTACGAGGACGCCCCCGCCGTCATCATGGTCACCGCCAACGAGGGCAAGCGCCACCAGGCCTACGCGGAATCCCTGGGCGTGGACCGCTACCTTCAGAAGCCCGTGCCCCTGACCCACCTGGTCGAGATCGCCGCGGAGATCATCGAGGCCCGCGAAGACCAGATGGACGACGAGGACGGCGAGGACGACGCGGAGACCTGATGGCCAGGAAGCGACGACAACTCGTCATCATGTCCGGCGCCGGGCCCGCCATGGGCACACTGCCCGAAGTCCGCGCCGGGCTCGCCCGGTTCAACACCTCCCCGGACGGCTCGGGAACCTCTGACTCCGGCATCGAGCGCCTCCACGGCCCCGGGATGGTCGTGGAGGTCTCCACGTCCGCGGACCCCGTCAGCCAGGCGGTCGCGACCCTCAACGACGAGGACTACGCGTTCCCGGTGCTCATGAAACTCTGCCGCGCCCTGGGCTGGAAGATGGTCGATATCGAGACGGGCCGCACGTTCGGGGGTTAGGGCTTGCCCAACGCGAGGAACACATGCCGACGTACGAGTATGAGATCCTGGACAAGAAGGGAAACCCCACCGGCGAGCGGTTCGAGGCGGTGCAGCGCATGAAGGAGCCGCCCCTGACCACCGACCCCAAGGGCAGACCCTGCCGCCGCGCCATCGTCGCGCCCAGCATCGCCGGCAAGTGGTCGGACATCAAGGGCAAGAGCGCCCTCTCGAACAAGAACCTCGAGCGCATGGGGTTTACCAAGTACGAGCGCAAGGGCAAGGGCTACATGGAGCGGGTGGCGGGCAGCGCCGGCCCCAAGACCCTGGGCGGGAACGACTGACCCGGCGCGGCACAAGCGTCCGTACCATGGCCGCTGATGCTCCGCCCCCCCCGGACCCTCTGGCGACTGTACCTGATGGACCTGCTCCGTCTGGTCGCGCTCACCGCCGGGGTGCTCGTCACCGTCATCGCCTTCGCCGGCGCGGTGAAGCCCATCTCCGACGGCGTGCTCGACGCCGCCGACGCCCTCAAGTACATCCTCCTCGCCATTCCCCCCATGCTGGCCTACGCCCTGCCCTTCGCGGGCGGGTTCGCCTCCACGCTCGTCTATCACCGCATGGCGACGGACCTGGAGGCCACCGCCGCCTACGCCAGCGGCGTCTCGCACCGCAGCCTCCTCGCGCCCGCCCTTTTCCTCGCCCTCACCTGCGCCGCGTGCCTGGTCGCGCTCAACGAGCAGGTCATCCCCCGGTTCCTGGAACGCATGCAGAGGCTCGTCACCACCGATGTCGGACGCCTCATCGCCCAGCGCGTCGAGCGAGGCGAGGGCGTTGCCTTCAAGGGTGTCATGCTCCACGCCGACCAGGTGCAGCGCGTGGCGCCCGCCCCGGGCACGGGCGTGCTCGACCAGCTCCTGCTCACGGGCTTTGCCGCTGTCCTCCACGAGAACAACGAGCCAACCCGCGAGGTCGCCGCCCAGCGGGCCAAGATCTGGCTTGTCGAGGGCGAGGGGCCCGGCGATGAGCAGGGCGTCACGCGCCTCGTCGTGAAACTCGAGAACGTCACCGTGGTCCTGCCCGACCGCGGGCTCGTCGCCGCCGCGGAGATCAACGACCTCTCCTGGACCGTTCCCAACGCCTTCCGTGACAACGTGAAGTTTCTCACCTCCGACCAGATGTCCGTGCTCCACGACCACCCCGAGCGGATGAACTGGATCGAGTCCCGCCGCCAGACGCTCCTCTACACCATCGCCGAACGCCGCACCATGGAGCTCATGACCGCGCAGAGCGGCCGGGACCACCTCCTCCGCATGGTGGACGGCCGGGGCCACCCCGTCGAGATCGTGACCGGCCAGCTTGTCTGGAACGACCGCTGGGAACTCCTCCCACCGGCCCCCGGAAAACCCATCGAGGTCCGCATGATCCGAGTTCGGCCCTCCGGCGTCAGCCAGGCCGAAGTCCGCACGCCCACCACGCTCCTCGCCGATTCCGCCGTCCTCGCCAACGACGTCCGTGCCGAGACCCCCTCGCAGCGGCTGGTCTTCAGCCTCCTGCTCCGCGGCGCCCGCACCGCCGACGCCGAGAGCGCCGTCCTGGGCGAGCTCTCCGTCCCCGCGCTCACCTTTGCCGCCTCGCCCACGGAGGAATACCGCGCGATGTCCAGCACAAAGCTCCTCGCCGCCGCACGGCCCTGGCTGGACCGGAAGGAGCCCGACCCGCTGGTGGAAAAGGCCGCCTGGGAGCTCGAGCGACACCTCGGGCGGCTCTCGCGCGACATTCTCGCCAAGCGCCACGAGCGCATGGCGCTCGCGACGTCGTGCCTGGTGATGATCCTGACCGGTGCCGTCGCCGCCCTCTACCTGTCCCGCCGCCAGCCCCTGGCGGTCTACCTCTTCACCTTCTTCCCCGCGCTGGCGTGCGTGGTCACGATCTCCGGCGGGCAGCAGATGATTGTGAAGCAGGGCGCCGCCGGGCTCTGGCTTATGTGGGCCGGGGTGGGGGGCCTCTCGCTCTACACGCTGTGGATGTTCTGGAGGCTCCGGCGTCACTAGCCGCACGCCCATGCCCACCACACCCGCCGAAGACCGCGCGACGCGATGGGCCCCGTGGATGGCCTCGCCCCGCGCCGCGTGGGTGCTGCTCGGGCTCGCCACGCTCGCCCGCGTCGTCTACCTCGCGTGGGGCTGCCCCTACACGCTGATCGAGGACGAGGCGCACTACTGGGAGTGGAGCCGCCACCTCGCGCTCAGCTACTACACCAAGGGCCCAGGGGTCGCCTGGATCATCGGTGCCTCCACCGGCCTCCTCGGCGACAGCGAGTTCGCCGTGCGCCTCCCCGCCGCCCTCAGTTCCGCCGTCGCCGGCGCGTTCCTCGTCCTGCTCACCAGCCGCGCCGTCCAAGACCCGCGCGCGCCGCTTGTCACCCTCGCCTGCTGGCTCATCGCGCCCGCCTTCCAGACCCTGGGCCTCACCATGACCATCGACGGCCCGTACCTCGCCTGCTGGGCAATCGCCGCATGGGCCGCGCGGGTCGCCATCATCGACCGCCGGCCCTCCGGCTGGGCCGCGCTGGGAATCGCGATCGGTGCCGGCGCGCTCTGCAAGTACACCATCCTCCTCGCCCTCCCCGGGCCGCTCCTCCTCGCCGCGATCTCTCCCCCGCCCCCCGGCACCCGAGGCCGAACGCTCCTCGGGATGGCCTGCGGCCTGCTCCTCTTCCTCGTCACAATCTCCCCCATCATCATCTGGAACCAGCAGGAGGGCTGGCCCACCATCCGCCACCTGCTGGGCCACCTCGGGCTCCAAGGGGGGGACATGCCCGTCACACAGGGCGCAGGTGAGGGCACGCTCTGGCACTACAACCCGCTCTGGACCCTCGGCCTCATCGGCACGCAGCTCGCGCTCGTCGGCCCCGTTCTCATCCTCGCTGCCATGGGTGTTCGAGACTCCTGGTTGACCCGCCGGGCGCAGCCCGGACAGTGGCAGGGCGACCGCCTGCTCATCGCGATCTCGCTCCCCATACTGCTCTTCTACCTCGCCGTCAGTTTCGTCGCAGAGCCCGAGGGCAACTGGCCCCTGGCGGGCTTTGTCGCGCTCCTGCCCCTTGCCGCCCGCCGCGTCGTCGCCGGCCTCGAAGTCTGGCACGCGAAGCTCATCGCCTGGCGGGCCCTCCCCGCGCCCCGTCCCCGCGCCGGGCTCTTCGTCCGCCGACCGGAAACCCCCACGCAGGCGCTCTGGTACGCCGCCGTCGGCCTTGGGCTCGCCGTCGCCCTCGTCGTGCCGCGACTGGACCTGCTCGCGCAACTCCCCGGCGTCGGCCCGCGCATCCCCGTCCACCGCTTCACCGGCGCGGATGTCATGGCATCCCACGTCGAGGAACTCCGCCAAACGCTCCAGAAACAAACCGGCAGCGAGCCGTTCATCATGGCCACGCACTACGGCCGGGCGAGCCAACTCGCCTTCTACCTCCCGGGTCGGCCCACCGTCCTCTGCTCCAGCAGTCTCATGCGCGAGGGCAGACGCACGCAGTACGACTACTGGCCCGCCACCAACCCCGCCGCCGCCCCGGGCCTCCTCGGACGCCCCGCGGTCGTCGTCGGCTCCACCCTCGAAGAATGGCAGCAGGTCTTCGATCGCGTCACCCTCGTCGGCACCCTCCGGGGCGACGGCAAGCGCCACCGGCCCGCGTACCTTGCCTACGGCTTCAAGGGTTTCCCCGCCGGCGGCCTGCGAAACCTCCCGGACTCACACCCGCCCGACTAGCCATGTACCTCTCCCCCGCACAACGCCGTGTTCGCCGCGCCTCACACCTGTGGCGAGCGCTCACGCTCCTCGCGGCTCTTGCCCTCACCATCTCGATCGACCGCACCCTCTGGACCTGGCTCAGGCTCGACGCCGCCGCCACGCTCCCCTCCAAAGACTGGTGGCAGGCCCTCCGTGCCCTGGGCTACCTCCCGCTCTGGCTGGTGGTGGGGGCCCTGTTCATCCTCCGCGATCACGCCACCCGCTTTGCCGGCGGCGGGCTCGCCGCGTGGCACCGGGGCACCATGGTCGTCCTCGGGGCCGCGTGCTCAGGGCTCATCGCCGAAATCGCCAAGGCCATCATCCGACGCCAGCGCCCCGGCGACGACGGAGCCCTTCGCTTCGATTGGGCCGGCCAGGGCCTCCAAGGGCTTGGCATCGGCACCGTCAGCAGCCACGCCGCCGTCGCCTTCGGCGGGGCGTTCATGCTCGGCCTCCTCGTCCCCGCATGGAGGTGGCCCCTCTTCTTCCTCGCCCTCGCCTGCGCGTGGTCGCGCGTCGCCGCCGGCGCCCACTTCGTCTCAGACTGCTTCGCCGCCGCTCTCGTCTCATACGCTGTCGTGCGACTGCTCCGCCGTGCGCTCGCGGAGTTCCCCGGCGCCCCGGAGTCCCTCTCCGCATGACCCTCCTGGACCGCTACATCGCCCGCCAGTACCTCGCGAACATCTTCCTGCTGTTCGTGCTCCTCTTCGCCGTCGTCGTCGTCATCGACTTCTCCCTCAACTTCGACGAGTTCAGCGACATCGCCGAACGCCTGGTCAACGAGTGGCAGTGGCCCGACACCGCCGCCCACCGCACCCTCCTCGCCGTCTCCCTCGTCCTGGACCTCTGGTGGCCGCGCCTCTTCCAACTCTTCTATTACCTGCTGGGCTTCGTGCTCGTGGGGGCCATGGGCTTCACCGCCGCCCAGTTCGTCCGCCACCGGGAGTTTGTCGCGATCCTCGCGGGCGGCATCAGCCTCCGCCGCGTCGCACGCCCCATGCTCATCGTCGCGTGCGTCATGTCCGCTCTGCAGATCGCCGACAGCGAGATCGCCCTTCCCAAGCTCGCACCGCTGCTCACCCGTGAGAAGGTGGACGCCGGGCGCCACAGCCTCGGGGCCGCCCGCGTCCCGCTGGGCGTGGACGACCGCAACCGCCTCTTCTACGCCAAATCCTTCGACCCCGACACCGGCCGCATCCAGGGCCTGTGGGTCTGGGAGCGGGACGACCAGGGCCTGATGACCCGCCGCATCACCGCCGCCTCCGCCACATGGGAGAAGGGCGTGTGGAGGCTTGTCGATGGCCGGGCCGAGGCCCGGCGCTCCTCCGCGGCGGGCCAGCGAGACATCCGCCCCGTCGAGACGCTCGAGACCGACCTCGACCCCACCACGCTCACACTCCGCCGCTACGAGGGCTACAGCAGCAACCTCTCGCTGCTGCAGATCGCCGATATGCTCGACCGCTACCACGCCGCCCCGCACAGCCCCGTGCACCGCGTGGAGCAACTCGAACGCATCCGCACCGGGCGCTTCGCCACCATCGCCTGCAACCTGCTGACGCTCCTCATCTGCATGCCCTTCTTCATCCGCAGAGAGCCCGCGAACATGGTCGTGCAGAGCCTCTACTGCGCGCCCGTCGCCATCTGCACGCTCATCGCGGGGCTGCTGGGCGCCAGCATCACCCTACCCGGCCTCCCGCCCTCCATCAGCCCGCTCGTCCCCGTGATGGTCCTCATCCCCATCGCCATCGCCGCCGTCTCCGGCGTCAAGACCTGAGCCGCTACGCCAGCGCCAACAGCGCCAGCGTCCCGAGGTACACCGCCCACGCCGCCGCCCACCCCGCGAGCGTGAGCTGCGCGATCGAGCGGCTGAAGGGCGAAAGACCCCACCTCCCGTACCGCACCGCGACCACCATCGGCATGAAGATCGCCAGCACCGCCGTGATTCTCAAACACGCCGCCGCCCAGAATGCCAGCGTGTGCCCCCACCCCTGCGCTCCCGCCGGGCCGGGCCCCGAGAACCCGGACACCAACACCAGCGCCGCCCCCAGCACACACCCCGCGAGCACCCAGCGGCTCGCCCGCCACGCAAAGCCGGGCCAGCCCGGCCACGCCGGTGCAGCGCCCGCCAGAGTGTCGGCGCTCACGCGTCCCCCCCGTCTCGGGGCGAATCCGGGTCGATCACCCGCACGTTCCGCCTGCCGTCCAGCACGCCATTGGGCTGGTGCTCGCGCCGCAGCGCCCGCGCCAGTCGCGCATACACCCATGCCCCAAGCCCGATCACCAGCGCCAGCAGCGCCAAGGGCACCAGCAGCACCAGCGCCACGACCACGCCCAGCGCAATCACCAGCGCCCATGCCAGCCAGATCAGCCAGACAAGGGGGCCCCGCACCGTCCGCTCCGTGCCGCCCTCCGACGTGATGGTCGTGATCCTCAGCACGCCAGATCGTACGAAGCCGGAGCCCAGCCGGATCGGCCCCGGCGACCCCGCTCCAGGGGCCTCCCGCTTCAGAACTTGAACAGGCCGCACATGCAGCACGAGGCACCCAGCAGCGCGATGACCAGCCCCGTGAAACCCTCCTCGAACAGCAGGAGATAGAAGTACCCCTCTCCCAGCTTCTTCGCGCGGTGTTTCACGACCAGCCACGGCGCCGCAAAGCACCACGCGTACGCCGCAAGGAACACAACGATCGCGGGCCCGTTCGTTGGGTGCAGCGCCTGCGACACCAGCGCCGCCAGCAGGCCCAGCCCCCACGCGGGCAGCACCATCACCAGCAGTCCGGGGAGCGCCGGCGAGATCACGCCCTGCAGCCGCAGCTCCGCAGGCGTGCTCGCCCGGCCGCACTCCGGGCACCGCACCCGCCCCGCCTCGAACGCAAGCCCCCTCAGCGAATACCCGCACCCCGGGCAGCCGTCGTGCCGGCCGGTCACACCGGGAACCAGCGGCGGCTCGTTCGCCGCGGTGGCAGGCGTCGGGGGCACCGGCTCCATCACATCACCTGCGAAGAGGCCTTCAGGAGCGGAATCATGATCGCCAGCAGCAGCGAGCCGATCACCAGGAACATCACCACGATCAGCAGGGGCTCCAGGGCTGCGAGCATTCGCGAAGTACGCCGATCAAGCTCCTCCGTCAGGTCGCCGGCCAGCGTCTCGAAGGCCTCTTCGAGGTCGCCCGACCGCTCCGCCGCCATCAGCAGCCGCCGCGTGGGAATGGGCAGCGCCGACACGCTGTCGATGAGTTGCCGCAGGGCCCCACCCTCCACCAGCCTCGTCCGCAGCGTCAGGAGCTGATCCCGCAGCACGGGGTGGCTGATGGCCCCCGCCGCCACGCCCAGCGCGTCCGCGATCGTGATGCCCGAGCGCGTCATCGCCGCCATCACCGTGAACAACCTCGCGGATTCCTGCGCCAAAACAACGTCCCGCACCAGCGGCGCCCGCCTTAGCAGGCCCGAGAGCGCCCGCCCGATCGTCGCACGCCCCAGCACCGCGCCCACCACCAGCGCCCCCAGCCCCAGCAGCACCCACAGCGCCCGCTCCTTCGCGAACACGCCGATGCTCATCAGCGCCTTGGTGAACCAGGGCAGCTCCATGCCCGTCCCCTCCAGCGCCGTCCCGATCCGAGGCACGATGAACACAATCATCACCGTGCTGATCACCACGCTGATGGAAAGCACGATCGCCGGATAGATCAGCAGCGTCCCGACCTTCCCGGAGATCGCAAGCTGCCGCCTCGTGGTCGTCGCGAGCTGCTTCGCCGCCCCGCCCAGGTCCCCCGTCCGCTCCGCCGCCCGATACACCGCGATCGTCACGGTGTCAAAGATCTCCACCGCACGCGCCGCCTCGGCGAACGAGCTCCCCGCCGCCACCATGTCCCGCATCCGCTGCACCAGCGGCCTCGCCCGCGGCGCCACCGACGCCGAGCACACCTCCAACGCCTCCACCAGGGGCACCCCACGCGTCAGCAACTGCCCAAGCTGCGTGTGCAGCTCGTTCTGGTCCTTCAGCCGAACCTTCCCCGCGGGCGTCGACGCCCACGCCGGCAGCGTCCACGTCCGCAGTGGCACCAGCCGCCGGGTCCGGAGCTGCTCCGCAAGGTGCCGCGCGTTCTTCGCCCGACACACCCCCCACGCACGCCCCCCCGTCGGCGTTGCGGCCATGTACACGAACTGGGAAGTCGGGGCGGTGCTCACGTCTGAAAGGGTAGCAATCTGCGGCTCAACCTCAGGACCATCATTCGGGCGTTCGGCCTGCGGACGGGAATGGATTGCCCGCCCCAGCGCCCCCACAATACCACTCCTGCCTACCGACGCCTGCTCCTCAAGGTTGCCCCACCATGACCACCCTCAAGAAGGCCCCCGTGGAAGTCAAAGTCCCCCAGAGCCACACGATGCGCGCCCTCATCAAGCACCACGCCGGCCCAGAGCTCCAGTTCGTCCCAGACAGGGCTAGGCCCGCCCCCGGCCCGCGAGACGTCCTCGTCCGCGTCTCCAAAGTCGGAATCTGCGGCACCGACCGCCACATCTGGGAGTGGGACGCCTGGGCCGCCTCCCGAATCCCCGTCGGCATCGTCACCGGCCACGAGTTCGTCGGCATCATCGAGGCCGTCGGCTCCGCCGTCACCAACTACCAGCCCGGGCTGCGCGTCAGCGCCGAGGGCCACGTCACCGCATGGAAAGACTACAACAGCCGCACAGGAAACGCCCACATCGCCAGCGACACCCGCATCATCGGCATCGACCGTGACGGCTGCTTCGCCGACTACGTCGTCGTCCCCGAAGAAAACGTCTGGCCCGTCCACCCCACCATCCCCGACCGCATCGCCGCTGTCCTCGACCCTCTGGGCAACGCCGTCCACACCGTCATGGCCGCCGGCGTCTCCGCCAAGAGCGTGCTGGTGACCGGCACTGGCATCATCGGGCTCATGGCCGTCACCGTCGCCAAGGCCGCGGGCGCGGGCCGCATCTTCGCCACCGATGTCGACCCCAGGCGCCGCGCCCTGGCCAAGAAGCTCGGTGCCGTCGAGGCCTTCGACCCCCGCGAAGATGGCTGGATCGGCGAGGTCCGCAAGGCCTGCCGGGGCGAGGGTGCCGATGTGCTCCTCGAAATGAGCGGCGCCGAGCCCGCCCTCTCCCAAGGGTTCGACGCCCTCCGCAACGGCGGGACCGCCGCCCTCCTCGGCCTCTTCCAGGGCCCCGTCCACTTCGACATCAACCGCCTCGTCGTCTTCAAGGGCTGCACCGTCCTGGGAATCAACGGCCGAAAAATGTTCGAGACCTGGTACCAGATGGAAGAACTGCTGCTCAGCGGCAAGCTCGAACTCGACGACATCGTCACCCACGAGTTCCCCCTCGAACAGTTCAAGAAAGCCCACCAGACCATGATCTCCGGGGAGGGAATCAAGGTCGTGATGGCCGTAAACGACTGAAAACAGGCCGAGAACCACAGTTGATAATCAAAGATAGTGTGGCAGTTTTGACAAATGGGTCAATGGCTGTTACTGTCAAAACGCCGATACTATCTTTGGTCCAGTGATGCGGGACACCCCACCTCAATTCTCGCTTGCCGATGCGTTGACGGACCCAGACCGACTCGCCCGCGCGGGCAGACTCCTCCCCGGGGTTCGAGTCCTGGATTCCAGCCATTACCCCTGGCGGAAGCTTCGCCACGTTGCGAACGAGCAGAGCTTGAATCCGGAGGATGCCTGGCTCGCCGCCAAGCTTTCGAGGCTCGGCTCGCGACAGTGGCTTGGGCTGGGGCGGCAAGGTGGCGAGGAGTTCAGCTTCTGCGCATCCCCGTGCCTCTTCGAAGCCCTCCATCGCGCGGACCGCGCGTTGGGCGGCGGCGGGCCGGCGAGCCTCGAATCTGACCGGGGTTTGCTCTCGGACCCCGAGCACCGCACGAGGCTGCGCATCCGCACTCTCATGGACGAGGCCGCCGAATCCTCCCTGATCGAGGGTGCCGCAACCACGCGCAAGGACGCCGTCGAACTGCTCCGCTCACGCCGCGACCCCACGACCAAGGGAGAACGGATGGTGGTGAACAACTTCATCGCCATGCAGCACATCAAGAGTCACCTGAAAGACCCGCTCTCCGTTGACATGCTCCTCGAACTGCAAGGAATCCTCACGGATGGCACGATGGACCCTCCCGGCGGCGCACGCCGCCTGCGACGCCCCGAAGAGCCTGTGTGCGTCGAGAACGAAACGACCGGCGAGGTGATCTTCACGCCGCCCTCCGCTGTCGGCCTGGAGCATCGTCTCCGCGCAATCTGCGACTTCGCGAACCGCGAACACAAAGGGCAGGAGTTCATCCACCCCATCGTCAAGGCGTCCATCCTGCACTTCATGATCGGGTACGAGCACCCCTTCGTCGACGGCAACGGCCGCACGGCCCGCGCCGTCTTCTACTGGTTCGCGCTCCGCTCGGGCTACACCATCTTCGAGTACATCCCAATCTCGGAGCGCATCCGCGCTGGCCGCGCCAGGTATCCGCAGGCCTACCTCGACTCCGAGCAGGACGATGGCGACCTCACCTACTTCATCCTCTACAAGCTCGACATCATCGGCCAGGCGCTCGACGCGCTGGCCCGCATGCTCGACCACGAAGAGCAGAAGATCAAGCACAGCCAGAGGCTCCTCAAAGTCTCAAAGTCCCTCAACCTCCGCCAGCGATTGCTCCTCGAGCACTCCCTCCGGCACCCAACCAACCGCTACACCGTCAAGAGCCACTCAAACAGCACCGGCATCACCCCCGTCACCGCGCGAACAGACCTCGACGCGCTCGTCCGCCTTCGCCTCATGACCACCTCCAAGCGGGGCCGGGAGGTCATCTACCACCCCTCTCCCAGCCTGCTCGCCCGCCTCCGCCGAAAGGGCCTGTAAATCCGCCCCACGGGAACCCAAGAACCCTCGGAGCGTCATACCTCCGCACCCGCCCGCAGCACTCTTTGGGGAACTCCGCCATGCACACGCGTCTTTTCCCGGTCCGCGCCATCCTTCTTGCTGCCACCCTCATCGCCCTTCCCGGCTGTCTCATCAGCTCCCGCAGCAACACCACCGCCTCCGGCCGAACCCTCTCCCCCCAGGATTCCCGCTCCATCCAGCTCGGCAAGACCACCGGCGACGAGCTCATCTCCAGTTTCGGCGAGCCCACCGCGCGCACCGACCGGCCCGACGGCTCCGCCACCTGGAAGTGGTGCCGCACCGAGACCCGCAACAGCTCCGGGGCCGTCTTCCTCATCTTCGGCGGGTCATCCACCCGCACAGAGAGCAACTGCGCCGTCGTCGAACTCTCCCATGGCGTCGTCCAGCAGGTCCGCAGCGAGTAGCCCGGGCCCGGGACCCCGCCACGTGGGCCCTACTTCGCGCCGCGCATCTCGATCACGCGCCGCAGCAGCCGCTGGCGCTGCTCCAGCGTCAGCCCCGCCGTCGCGTCCTTGTACACCTTGATCTTCTGGGCCTGATCGAGCCCGGGCCCGTACGACGCCGCGGACGCCTTGATCGCCGCCCTCGCCGCGTCGTCGAGCTCGATGCTCGCCGCCGCCGCCCCCAGCCCGCCCGCCGCCTCGGCCATCAGCGCGCGATACGCGAACATGGGCTCCGAGGTCGGGTTCTTCAGCACCACCTTCATGAGGTCCGTGGTCGTAAGCCCCCGGAACAGCTCCTTGGTGTACTCGTTCACGATCATGTCGGAATAGCCCGCCTGATCCTTGTTCAGCATCTCGCGGTCATAGAGCTCGATCAGCATCGACTTGATGCCGCCCTTGGACGTATCCGCGCCAACCGAGAGCGGCCTCAAGGTGTTGCTCAGGTTCGCGAGCACCGCCTTCGCGTCCGCGCCGCCCAGGTCCGCCTGCTCCACATACCCGCCGTCCACTTTCTCGCACACGTCCAGCAGGTCCACCACCAGCCGCTCCACGGTCGTGCGCCGGTCCGCCGCATACGCCGCCCACTTCGCGTCCTCAAAGAAGTTCGAGGGCAGCATCGCGTTGCGCCGCAAGGACAGCAACTCCATGGGCTCGGACAGCGGCAGGATGCCGCCGTTCGCGTCCCGCTCCGCCAGGGGCTTGTGGTCCAGCTTGGGAAGGTCCGCCGGCTTGGTCCAGCCGCTCTTGGGGCTCCGCTCCTTCGCCGGCTGGATGGGCTGCGCCGCCTTCATCTGCTCCGGCGTCAACTGCGTTGGCACCGGCCGCGGGCGGGGTGGTGTCTTCTCGATGTGCGCATCCGGCGCGGGCACCGTCGCCGGTGGGGGGGTCAGCATCTGGCCATGGGCGGACATCGCAAGGCCGGCGACAACGACGAGCAGCATGCACTTCACGGGGTTTCTCCAGGTCGGGGCGCCATGGCCCGGCTTTCAGCCCTTATTATGGGCGCTCCCTCGCCCCGGGAACAGGCCCGGGACCCGGGACGCCACGCCCCCCTCAGCCGGAGGTCTCCATGCACACGCTTCGTTCCGGATTCGCCGCGGCCATGCTGATCCTCGGGTCAGCCGCCGCCCAGTCGGCATTCGCCCAGAACGCTCCCCAACCCACCCTCCACCAGTTCCTCAAGATCCGAACCCCGGGCGCCCCCACCCGCATGCCCGACGGTTCCTGGCTCACCCGCGACTGGCCCGACGGCATCTTCCAGGTCTACCGCGTCACCGACGACGCCGTTCGCCCCGGTTCCACCCGCACCAAACTCACCTCCTTCCCCGACGGCGCTTCGGGCTTCTCCGTCTCCCCGGACTTCTCCCGCGTCCTCGTCTTTGCCTCCACCGGCGGCAACGAGAACACCCAGATCCACGAGCTCGACCTCAAAACCTCCCAGACCCGGCCCCTGGTCACCAACGCCTCCGTCCAGCACGCGCTCAACGAGTGGATCGGCGGCTCCGAGGGCTTCATCTACACCGCCAACGACCAGAGCCCCACCGACTTCTACATCTACCGCTACGACTTCAAGACCGGCGCCTCCACCAAGCTCCTGGGTAAGCCCGGCTCCTGGGGCGCCGCCGACATCTCCTCCGACGGCTCGCGCGCCCTCGTCGGCGAATACCGCTCCATCTCCGACAGCTCCATCTTCGAACTCAACACCAAGACCGGCGCGCTCACCGACCTCACCTTCGCCGCCGGCAAGCCCGCCGGGGCCCCCGGCACCGTCTCGGTGTCCCTGGTCGGCTACATGCCCGGCGAAAAGTCCGTCCTCCTCACCAGCGACATCGAGGGCGGCGTCCCCAAGCTCTTCCATCTCGACCCCGCCACCGGCAAGGCCACCAAGCCCCTCTCCGAACTCGACGCCTTCGAGCTCGACGGCGCCTCCATGAACAAGGAAAAGACCCTCCTCGCCGCCGTCACCAACGAAGACGGCTTCGGCGTCCTCCACCTCTACCGCCTCCCCACCTTCGAGCGCGTTGAGCTCCCCGCCATCGAGCCCGGCGTCGTCTCCCTCGCCTCACTCCGGGGCGACCGCATCGCCTGGACCCTCTCCAACGCCCGCACCCCGGGCCTCTGCTACGCCTACGACGTCCCCGCCCCAGGCAAGCCTGTCACCAAGGCCGCCCAGGTCACCTTCACCGACACCCAGGGCATCGACCTCGCCGCCTTCCCCCTCCCCGAACTCATCCGCTACAAGGCCTCCAAGGACGGCCTTGAAATCCCCGCGCTCCTCTGGCTCCCGGCCGGATACACCAAGCCCGGAGTCGCCGCGAACCCCATCCCCTTCGTCGCCAACTACCACGGCGGGCCCGAGGGCCAGTTCCGGCCAACCTGGTCCGCGACCACCCAGTTCCTCCTCTCGCAGGGCTTTGGCATCATCCAGCCCAACGTCCGAGGCAGCCTGGGCTACGGCCGTGCCTTCCACATGAAGGACGACTACAAGAACCGCTGGGACAGCGTCAGCGATGGCGTCGACGCCGCCGACTGGCTTGTTCAGAACGGCTACAGCTCACCGGGCAAGATGGCGACCTACGGCGGGTCCTACGGCGGGTACATGTCCGTCGCCTGCCTCGTCGAAGACCAGATGCGCGTCGACGCCGCCAAACGCACAGAGCGACTCTTCGGCGCGGGAATCGACGTCGTCGGCATCGTCAACCTCAAGACCTTCCTCGAAAAGACCGCCGGATACCGCCGCAAACTCCGCGAAGTCGAGTACGGCCCGCTCTCAGACCCCGACGCCCTCCTCGCCGCCTCCTCCATCACCCACCTCGACAAGATCAACGTCCCCCTCTTCATCGCCCACGGCTTCAACGACCCGCGCGTCCCCGTCGACGAGGCCATGCAGGTCGCTACCGCCCTCCGCGACAAGGCCATGGCCAAGGGTGACATGTCCCTCATGCCCAGACTCTTCATCGCCCCCGACGAGGGCCACGGCTTCGCCAAGCTCGACAACCGCATCTACTTCCACGAGCGCATGGTCTCATTCCTGCGTGAGACCATCTCCCGCTGACCCCCGCATACGCCACCCAGCCCGCTCCGCCCCACAGGCTCAGCGGGCCTTCAGCCCCGGCACCCACTCGTCCGCGTCCGGGATGTAGTGCGGATCGTTCTCCCGCCCAACGCTCCCCACGCCAATCTCCGGGTACAGCAGCCAGTCCGGCTGCGCGTGATACGCCGCGACGCTCCCCTCCGCCCTCGCGGTGTAGCAATCGCCCTCCAGCCGCCGCGTCCGGTTGTGCCTGAACGCCGTCGTCGGAGATTCATTCTCCACCCACCCATACCCGTCCCACAGCAAAGGCGGGTCCAGCAGCGCCGAGTTGCGGGGTGGGTCCATCGGCACCAGCGCGTCCGCGAACACAAACAGCTCCGTCGGCCTCAGAATCTCGTGCAGCCTCCGCCAGGGCCGCCTCCCGATCAGCGAGCCCCACCCCGGCGTCCGTGAGGGCGACAGGTAGTACCCGTTGTACCCGTACGTGCTCGTCGGCGCCGCCGCCCCGCTCTGCGGGTAGTACGTCCCCCAGGGCTGGTTCGGGCACTCGAACACCGACCGGTTCGACAGTTGCGACGCGATGTACGGGCTGATGAAACCCGCCTCGTGGTTCACCGCGCCCGCCCCGCCATAACTCCCCCACCAGTACACCGGCTCGCCGATGGACCCAACGTCCGCGGGGCTCGTATACGCCAGCGGCATCACCCGCTCGCGATAATCGTTCGCGTACGCCGTCCACGCCGTGATCAGCTGCCTCTGGTTCGAGCCGCACCGCACCGCGCGCGTCGCTTCCCGCGCCGACGCCAGCGTCGGGAGCAGCACCGCCAGCAGCACCGCGATCACCGCGATGGTCACCAGCAGCTCAACCAATGAGAACGCCCTCGCCCGCACTACAGGCCCTCCGCTTTGGGCACGCTCGGCGCCCGCACCGCGGACGCCACCCACGCCCGGTCCTCCGCGTCGGACACCCCGTCATGATTCACGTCCGTCCCGCCCAGCCCCTGCTCCCAGGCGTAGAGGTCGTCCACGGTCACCACGCCGTCCGCGTTCAGGTCCAGCTCCAGTGTCGTCGCCCCGAACGCATACAGCCCGTGCTCGCCCGTCGAGTACAGCGTTGTGCCCGCCAGCGCCGCCGGGTTCCCCGGCCCGTGCTTCTCGCTCACGACAAACCCCGGGTCCAAGGGCCCCTTCCCGAGGTCGACGACGAGCAGCTCCTCCGTCTGCTCGCCGGCGCTCCCGGGAAGAAGCCCCACGACCGCGAGGCTCACTCCTCCAAACTGCGACACCACGGGCTGCATCGTCCAGCCCCCCATCGGCTTGTACTCGCCTTCCTCGATCACCTGGTTCCCATTCACGTCCATCCAGCTCGCCAGCGCGGTGTTCCACAGCATCTGCGCGCTGCCCCCCGTGTCCCCGTACAGCGACAGCGCCGCCGCGGAGCCAAACTCACCACGCACGCCCTCGCTCAGCAGCACACGCCCGCCGGGCAGGGGCACGGGGATCGTCGACGTCCTCCCGCACGGCGCCGACCACACGAGCTGCCCGCTCGCGCCGTTCACCTTCACCAGGTTCGAAGACGCCAGCGGCCCGGTGAGCGCAAAGTTGTACGACGCCGCGTACACCATCGGTGTGCCGCCCGCCTCGCGCTTCACGCACACTCCGCCATAGAACCCCAGGTTCTCGACGTTCGCAAACGTCCAGAGCGGCTCTGGCGTCAGCGTTGCCTCTGCCGAAAACGCCAGGATCGCCCCTGGCTCCGAAGGAGTGGGGGGCGTGAAGAACCGCCCGTTGGTCGCCACGTACACCACGCCCGCGTCGTACGCCGGCGAGTTGCCGCTCGTCCCGCCGATCACCCTGCTCCACACGATGTCGCCGGGCTGATACGGATTGACCCCAGCGTCGAACGCATCAACGTTGATGCAGTACAACCGCCCCGACGTGCCCCCGCCGTTGAAATCCGTCACGAACAGCCGGTCCCGGGGCCCCAGGTCGCCCGTAACCAGCGGCGACGCGTTGACGATCACCCGCGTCACCTGCCGCTGCCACCGGGGCTCGCCCGTCACCTGATCAAACGCCGCGACCATGCGCCCGGAGCACACGATCACCGTCCCGTTGCACGGGTCCAGCACAGGGCTCGACCACGAATCCAGCGAGGGCGACACCACGGGCCGCGACCACACGGGCTCTCCCCCGTCCCGCGTGAACGCAAAGACCCGCGGCTCGTTCGAGGGGCCCCCGAGCCTCGAGACCCGCCCCAGCGCAAACACCAGCGAGCCCTGCCCGGAGCCTGACACCGCGACGCCCACGCTGTTCGCAAACCGGATCGTCGTCCCCGTCTCATCGCGCGTGCTATCCCACGTCTCCTCGCTGCACCCAGGCAGCGGCCTCTCCACCAGCGACACGCGGCGCGGACCCCCCGCTGGGCCCGCCCACCCGTCCAGTGGCAGCGGGCAGGGCTGCCCAATGGCAGAAAAGGCGCCGGCGGCGGCCAGAACTCCGGCCGCGAGTGAGGGGGCATTCGACCCGCTTCCGGGCCAGCCGCCGCCGTGCGCCCGCGTTGATCCGCGTGCTTCTCTCACAACCGCGCGTCTCGCCCTTAGGCCAGGCGCGCGTTCCCTCTCTCGGCCGTCAAAGCTCGCGGCGTCGCCGCGATGCACACACACCCACGAGCGCCATGAGACCCACCGTCCCCGGCGCCGGAACCGCCGAAACGTCCGCGAGGGCTTCCACCTCAAAGGCCGCCGGCGAAGTCGACACGTTCGTAAACCGCACGTACGAGATCGCCCCAAACCCCGTCCCCGCAAGGTCAATCCCCGTCCCGCCACCCGACCCGTCATACCCCGCCACAAGCTGCGCAAACGTCAGCCCCGCCGGGTTCAGCGCCGGATTCACAGGTTTCGTGAAATCGCTCACCACGTTCCCCGGGCTCGTCGAGTACGGGTCCGTCAGGTCCCGGTACCCCAGCGCCGGAAACAACGCGTCGATCCGCGCCGTCACCGCCGCCCACGCCACCCCGTCCGGGCTCACCTCGACCAGCGGCAGCAGCCCCTCGCCGAAGAGCATCCCGTCCGCCCGCACCGTGCCGTCCGGATAGAAATCATCGATGAATCCGGCGTTCCCAAAGACGATCAGATCAAGCCCGTACGGGTTCGCAGGGTCGTCCACCACCGGCTCGTCAAACGCGACGATCAGGTGACCGCCCGCGCCCACAGACACCAGCTCGTCCCCGCCCCACGCCGGGTTGAATGGCGTCACCGCTCCCGGAAAAATCCCCTCGCCCGTAAATCGCTCCGGCATCCCCAGCGCCGACCCCGGGTCAGAATACGAAGGCACCGCTCCCGCGCCCGACGCATACGACACCACACGATCCGCCCACGGGTCCGACGCGTGCGCCACGCACGCCGCCAACCCCACAACCCCAGCACACATCCGGATCACGCAAAGCCCTGCCGAACCACGGCGTCATTCCGATTCGCGCGGAATGGTCCCTGCCGATTTGTGGGCTTCTCGCGAGTTGCAGCGGGGGATGGCTCACCGGGACTCTGGTGCGCCAACGTCCGCCGGTCCCTTGCCCCGCCACATGGCGAGGCCCGCGAGGGCCGCACAGCACTGTCAACGGCAGGTCTTCCGGCTGCGGGCTCCGCGAGCTCTACCTTCCCGGCCCAGGGTTGCCCCTCTGACCAGTGGTGGGCCTTTCAGCCCCTGAACTCGCATCAGCACCCGATTACGGCGGCGCGTCCGCGGTGGAATCTCACCACAACTTCCCTTTTCACCCGGGCTCCAACACCCGGGACCATCAACACCCCCAGCATACCGAACCCGCCGCCCGTGTCAAGCGATAGTGGCACCACACCCTCCACCCGCCACCCCGCCCCGCCACCACAGATACAGAAACGATTCTCCGTCCACAGGTTATCCACACGCACCCGGTTCTCCCTCTAGCCAACTGCATCAAATCGGGGGGGGGGGGTAGTCTCATCAAATGCTGTGGCGGCGACCCGCAACACCCACCCTTGCATGCCTCTTGATAACGGCGGCCGCCTCCGCGCAGGACGCGACCCCGGGCGTACTCATGACCTGGGCCCGACACGAATGGGCGCGCGCACAGGCTCCGATGGACGTCGAGGGCCTGCACCTCCACTACGTAGTGCGAATGTTCCCTGCGCACACTGACACCGAACTCTTGGAGCTCGCGAAGCTGGTACAGGACAAGCCCGACCACCCGCGCCGCGCCGAGTTCGAAGAAACCCAGCGCCGTCGTGCACGAGGCCCTGATATCGCGCGGTATCAGGCTTGGTTCTCTTCAAACAACCGACTTCGGGTCAACCGGGACCTTGAGGGCGACACCGGGTTCCTCGATCAGGCCGTGACTCCCGATCTCATGTGGACTCTCTCTCGCGTCCAGTTGACGCTCGTGGACCCCGAGCACGCGCCCAAGGAGCGCGACGTTCGAGGAAACGTGCCGTCCTGGGAACGAGACATCGGCTTCTTCCGCTTCGCCGGCGCCCATCTCGCGCGGTCATCACAGATGGAGCCGGTGAGTGCCGCAGGTTCGGGCGACACATGGACGGTGATCGCCCGAACCCCACACGACCTCGAATACGCCTTCCGAGTGCGCTGGGATGCCGAGCATGGACGCGGGTTCATCCTCGGGGGGCGCCAAACACGCAACGCCCCACAACCCGCCGCCGTCGGGTCCTCGTTTGTCGTTTCAGACTGGCGGGATCACGGTGCCGTGGGCTGGCTTGCCGAGCGGATCGACGAGTTCTATCCCGACGGCCGACCGCGGACCTCGCGCTCCCTCGAAGCCGCGGAGCCCTGCGACCCGGCAACGCTGGCCCAACTGACCGCCGAACCCTCAACGCAGGGTGCTGATCCGGTGAGAGGTGCACACACGTTCGCCGCGGTCTACGACCTGCGACCCTCGAGGAACGTCCGCCTTGAGCGCCAGCCCACCGGGTTCGCCGAGTACAGTCTCCCTCCTTCCGCCGCTGGCGATGGAGGGGTCTGGTTGCGCCGGGTTGGTTGGGGGGCGCTCGTGTGTGTCACGGTCGCCCTTGTGTTGATTCGTCTGAAGCGGGGCGGGGCCCCCGGGTAATGTTCTCGCCCACTACGGAAAGGAGTTGTCGGACAATGCGCATCATGCCATCAAAACCGGTCGTTCTCGTCGCCCTTGGAGTCGGCGCGATTGTCGGCCCAATGGTCGCGCTCGCCGCGTGTTGGAAGAATGATGCCGGCTGGCCCTGCCCGAGCGACCCCCCCGTCAGCAACTGCTACCACCAGTTGGTCACCGACTCACTGTGCTTCACGCCGACCGCCACGGGAAACGGCGAGAACAAGGTCAATCAGACCGCGACCTGCCAGTGGGAGTGGAGGACGCTTGATGCTGAGGGCGAGTGCACCGTAACACACCCTCTCTACACCGAGAACCGCGCGTGCTACATCACAAACGGAACCAGCTGCTCGTCGAGTGGTGGCGGCCAGGGTGAGGGGTAGCCAATTGGGGTCCACCGGCCAATGGGCGACCCAAGTCTCCTGTTCCAGCGTGCAGGTAATGTTGCGACGGAGCTCGAGATTCGGTGTCCATGCCACAATGGGTCTGCTGGCGGTCGCCGGTGCTCTCAAGCTGATTGACCTACCGACGTTTATTGCGTCGTTTGAAGAGTGGACCACGGTGCCCCATGTGCTGCGCGTTCCGGTCGGGGTCGCCGTTCCAACCATCGAGATCCTGGTTTCTGGAATGTGGTTCGCCAGCCTCTGGCGCCGTCAGGTCATCTGGGGGGCCGTTGCCCTCCTCGCGACGCTCGCCTCAGCCAGCCTTGTGCAATCCGTCCTCGGGGAGCCACCGGCATGCCGCTGCCTCGGTGCCATGGTGCGGTTCGACAATGCCAGACTTGCGGCGGTATGGGCGGTCGGCAAGAGCCTGGTGTTGCTCGCACTCCTGCTCCCCGCGATCGTCGGCCGAGCCTACTGGCCCCAGAGCGAGCAGCCATGACCCGACACACCCCGCCAATCCGCGGCTACACGCTCGTAGAGGTGTTGCTCGTCGTTCTTCTTGTCGGGATTCTCGTCGGCCTCACCGCTCCGGCGTTGTCACGCGCGAAGTTCAGCGCCCGCCGGGCCGCCTCCCTCTCAAACCTCCAAAGCCACGTCCGTGTCTTCGCCAGCTACCTGAACGACTCGCGAGACGTCTACCCGTACCTCACCGACCCTTCCGCCACCTTCTCCGTGCTCCGCTGCGGCGACCTTGCGGTACCAGTCGTCTACTTCGAGGCCGCCGCCTTCTGGAACATCGGAGTCGCCGACGCGTATTACAACGGCGACTGTCACTCCGCCGCCTTCAATCCGCCCGGACTCCCCGGGCTGCCCGGCACTCTCTACTACTACTCATCGTCATTCCTGTCTGCGCCCGAGTTCTGGAACCCGCAGACCCGCATCGGCCCCGCACAGTGGCGCGCGGTCAGGGCCGGCGAGGTCATCTTCCCATCACTCAAGGGCGTTCTGTGGAACCGCGCCGCGTTTCCGGGCGTCTCCGTCGGTACCTACCGCACCGACCTTGCAGAAGCCGCCATGGTCGATGGCTCGGCGCTGGCGGCATCTCCCTCGACCTTCCTCCCCGGCTATCGGAATGGCGAAGGGCCCTACCCGGGCACCCACCAATCGGGCTACGGGCTCCCGGTCCTGCACACCGTCGATGGCGTTCGTGGGCGCGACAGATAGCCCCGCGGCGAACGCCAACTACAGTCAGACATGCCCTCCCCCCTCGCCGCCGCCATCCGCATCTCCTGGCAGCGAAACGCCGCCTACGCCCTCCGCCTCGTCGAAGATGTCCCCGCCGAGCGCTTCGTCGATGGCCTGCCCCTCAACCACCCCGCCTGGGTCTTCAGCCACCTCAACGCCTACGCCGAGATCGCCGCCGCCCTCGCGCAGGGCAGCGCCTTCGCCGACCCCGCCGACCACCGCTACGGCGCCAAGTCAGAGCCCTCGCCAAACATCGCCGACTACGAGCCCAAGGCCGCGCTCCTCGCCACCTGGTCGCGCCTCCACGACGACGGCGCTCAAGCCCTGGAGCAAGCCACCGACGCCGAGCTCGCCGCCACCACGCCCCTCGCGCGCTGGCGCGCCATGCACCCCACCGTGGGCGACATGCTCGTCACCCTCATGGTCAAGCACGAGTCCGGACACCTGGGCCAACTCTCCGCCTGGCGCCGCACCCTCCGCCTCCCCCGCGTGCCGCTCTGACCCTTGGTTCTCTCTCCACTACGATTCCCCCGTGAAACTCCTCGCGCTGGCCTTCCTCTTCCCCGCTCTCACCTGCGCCCAGCCCCAGCTCCCGCGCGCCGCAAGCCCCATCGACGCCGCCCGCGCCGCCGTCGACATCTTCGTCCCGGACCTCGAACTCGCCTCCCTCGATGGCGAGCCCGTCACCCTGAGCTCGCTCCTGGGCACGCGACCCGCTGTCATCATCATGTCCAGCGTCGGCTGCCCCCTCTGCCGCGCCTACGCCCCCCGCCTTGCCTCCATCGAGCAGGAGTTCACGCCCAAGGGTGTCGCCTTCGTCCACGTCAACGTCGTCGACGGCGAGTCCCGCGCCGACAAGGCCGAGTTTGTCCGCAACTTCGGCCTCTTTGGCCACTACGTCAGCGATTCCCTCGGCAATATCCGCCGCGCCCTCCGCCCCCGCACCACCACAGAGGTCTACGTCCTCGACCGCGCCCGCCGCGTCGTCTACCACGGTGCCGTCGACGACCAATACCGCCTCGGCGGCCGCGCGACAAAGGTCACCCGCCACTACCTCCGCGAGGCCCTCTCCGCCGTGCTCGCCGGCGGGCCCATCAAGGACCGCGCCACCTCCGCACCCGGGTGCCTGGTCGACCTCCCCTCCCCCGACGCCGCGCCGGGCGAACCCTTCTACCCGCGCATCGCCTCCCTGGTGCAGCGCCACTGCGCCGACTGCCATGGCCAGGGCGGTGCCGGCCCTTTCACCATCTCCACCCCCGCGGACATCGAAGGCCGCGCCGCCATGATGGCCGCCGTCATCGACGAGGGCATCATGCCCCCCAACCACGCGCTCTCCGCCGGCCCCGGCACGGGCCGCGAACTCCCCGAAGCCGACCGTGCGGCATTCCTCGCCTGGCTCCGCTCCACCCGCGTCGTGGGCGACGCCGCCGCCGCGCCCCCGCCCAATGACCCGCCCACGACCTGGGCCATCGGCCGCCCCGACATCCACGCGCTCGCGGGCGAGCTCCTCGTCCCCGCCGACGGCCCGCCCGCCCACGAGCGCAGCCTCACCAACCTCAACCTCGCCACCGACACCTGGGTCCAGGCCATCGAGTGCCGCCCCGTCATGCGCGACAGCATCCAGCTCGCGCTCGTCTGGCTCCTCCTCCCCGGCGAGCCCATCCCCTCACAAACCGAGCCCCCAGCCCCGGGCCGCCTCATCGCCACCTACAGCCCCGGCGAGGGCCTTGTCACGTTCCGTCCGGGCGACGCCCTGCGCGTCCCCGCCGGTGCCGCGATCCTCACCGATATCTACTCCAAGGTCATGGGCCGCACCATGACCGCGCAGCTCCGCGTCGCCATGAAGGCCACGTCCGCTCCGCCTCAGCGCGAAGTCCGCACGGTCCTCATCTCCGCGCCAGACCTCTCGCTCCCCCCCGGCGCCCCATCCACAGACATCGAAGTCCCCTTCACCCTGCCGCAGCCCCTCACGCTCCTCGCCGCACGCCCGGTCATGCGCTGGCGGGGCCGCTCGCTCTCCCTCGACCAGCTCCACCCCGACGGCCCAGAGCCCATCCTCTCCCTCGACCGCTACGAGCCCCGCTGGCTCCTCCGCTACACATTCCCCGATGCACCCTCCCTCCCCGCGGGCACACGCCTCTCCCTCCGGGCCTCCTTCGACAACTCGCCCGCCAACCCCGCCAATCCGGACAGCGCCGTGCAAGTTTCACGCGGCTTCGGCTACCTCGACGACACCCTCATGCTCGCCATTGAGCACGCCGTGCCACTCGACCCGCAATCCCCTTGACCGGCCACGGGCCGTATCCGATACTGTGTCAACCGACTCATCGGAGGGCCCATGCGCACTCGCCGCCTCGCACCGCTCCTGGGCTCCGCAGCCTTCGTCGGCGCGATCTGCGCTGTCGTGCTCGGGCCGACTCATCCGCCGCTGCCGTCCGCCGCGCCCGCACCCCTCGGCTCCGCCGCCGCCAGCACCCCCACAGTCTCACCCGCGCCCGTCGTGGCCCTTCTCGCCTGTTCCGCCTCACCGCTCCCCGCGCGTCCGGTCCCGCCCTCTCGCATCTACGCCGAACTCGACGAGTTCTGGGCCGCCCAGCAGCCCATTCTCGACGCGCTCCCGCACCTCGCCAAGGACGACATCCACAAGCTCCACTACTTCTGCCCCGCCGACTTCAACAAGGACGACGCCGTCGACGAGTCCGATGCCCTCGCCTTCATGCAGGCATGGGCCGACCAGTCCAGCCCGCTCTTCGGCTGGTGCGACCTCAACCAGGACGGCTTCGTCGACGAGTCCGACGCGCACGAGTTCCTCCGCCGCTTCCGCGAGAGCGACTGCGACCCCGCACGCTTCGCCGAGTACCGCCCCATCATCTGCTGACGCGCTGTGCTCTCATACCATCCGCTCCTCACTCCAGGAGCCCCCATGGCCGCACACGCACCCGCCGACCCCAACAAGAAGTACCTCTCCCACGCCCTCGCACAGTGGGCCTGCGCCCTGCAGTTCGAGCACCTCAGCCCACGGGCCGTACACGCCGCCAAGATGTTCTGGTTCGATTCCCTCGGCTGTGCGCTCGGCGGCTCCCAGCAGGAAGACGCGCACATCCTCCTCGCCCACCACAAAGACATGGGCGGCTCCGGCCCCTGCACCGCCTTCGTCTCCGGCTTTAAGACCAACCCCGTCGACGCCGCCTTCCTCAACAGCCACATGGTCCGCGCCATGGACTACAACGACATCTACTGGAAGGCCGACCCCTGCCACCCCTCCGACATCATCTGTGGCCCGCTCGCCCTCTGCGAGGCCCTCCACAAGTCCGGCAAAGACCTCATCCTCGCAACCATCATCGCCTACGAGATCGAACAACGCCTCTGCGAGTTCGGAATCCCCGGCGTCCGCGAGTACGGCTGGCACCACGCCACCCTCACCGCCTTCGCCGCGCCCCTCGCCGCCGGCCGCGTCCTCAACCTCTCCATCGACCAGATGATCCAGGCCATCGGCATCTCCGCCAGCCGAACCTTCACCCCCGGCGCCGTCACCGCCGGCAAACTCACCAACATGAAGAACACCGTCGACCCCTGGGCCACTCGCATGGGCGTCGAGTCCGCGCTCCTCGCCCGCCGGGGCTACTCCGGCCCCGAGCACATGATCGACGGCAAGGAGGGCCTCTACGCCGTCTTCTCCCACGTCCACTACAAGGGCGCCCCCGCCAGGTTCGACTCCGCCCTGCTCCTCGACAAACTCCCAACCTCCCCAGACCACCACTTCCGCATCAACGACTGCGGCATGAAGTCCTTCCCCATCGAGGCCCTCTCCCACGCACCCCTCACCGCCATGATGAAGTGCGTCAAGGAAAACAACATCAAGCCCGCCGACGTCGCAGAAATCAGGGTCGAGGTCATCGCCCGCGCCGCCGACATCCTCGGCGACCCCCACAAGTACCGCCCAGACTCCAAGGAAACCGCCGACCACTCACTCCCATACTGCATGGCCGTTGGCCTCGTCGACGGCATGGTCACGCCCCTCCAGTTCAAGGAAGAGCGCGTCCTCGACAAGGCCCTCATCCCCGTCATGGACATGGTCAAGGTCGTCGCCAACGACGAGTTCGAGGCCCTCTTCCCGAAGTTCCAGCCCAGCCGCGTCACCATCACCACCAAAGGCGGCTCCTCCTTCTCCACACGCGTCGACGTCCCCAAGGGCGACCCCCGCGACCCCATGACCGCCGACGAAATCGGTGTCAAGTTCCACGCGCTGGGCGACTCCGTCCTGGGCAAGGACAAGTGCTCCCGCCTCGCCGACATGATCCTCTCCCTCGAAACCCTCGACCACGCCGGCGACCTCGCCAAGGCTGCGGTGAGGTAAAAATCCGCCACCACCCCAAACTACTCGGGCTCTCCCTCTTCCCGACGCCGTCGAAGGTCGTTCAGGTCGACAGGATTCCTGTTAGGCCCCGCGGGCGGCAGGTGTGGCGGGAACCGCTTCCCTTGCTGAATCCAGATGGGAAGTGGTTGCGGTTTCGGCCTCAGCGCACACGCCTCCACCACCTTCGCCCGCAGTGCGTTGATCCTCAGCCGCAGCCCCGGCGTATCCCCATAGGCGTTGTCTAACGTCTCCAAGAGGTGGTTCGCGGCTTGCGCGAATGGGTGCCGGAGCCCGTGCTGAAGGACCGGGATCATCGCGCGGACGCAGAGCAACTGCGCATTCAGGAAGTGTCGTAGGCCGTCATCAGGGTTCATGCATTGACTCCTCTCGTAATCAAACGGCGCTATTCACCGACGAATACGAACTGAATGTCGCGGCCCCAGTTCCAGCCGAGTGCCTTGGCAATTTTTCGCAGTGACTTCTCAACATACTCCGGGGTCATCCCCATGTTGACCCACCAGCCGCCCGACACCTGCGAGCAACTCTCATCCCGTCCGGGCGCAAGAAGTGAGGCATCCCTGGCGAAGATGCGACGTGTCCGGAACCTGTTGACCCCTTCGAACTCCATTTCATCGAGGCACTCGGGATCCAATGAGGCAAGCACGTCCACAACTGCCCGAAGGGCATGGGTCCAGCAGTCGGTACACGTGGTCACGCCCAGAAACCTCACTCCCGACAACTTTCTTTCAGTGCGCTTCATGTTACTTACTTTCTCGCTCTTTGAGAGCGCATAATGACCCTGCGTCCCCGGCGCACGCCTGGGCTTTGATTTCGTTCGCGAGAATCACTTGCTTGCGGTTTCAGGCCTTTGTTTGGCTCTGACAACGCTTCAACACTAGAATTCTATCGGCGGGCGTTTCCCTTTTTACAGATTCCGGTCTTGATTGACACGCACCGTCTCGCCTCGCAAACCGCTGTGACGACGCCCTTATCTCATTATATCTGTCGTTTGCCGTTTTTTAGTCTGGCCAGCGCTGGCCACTCCAAATTCCCCAGATTCCGCCACGCTTGTACCCTGCCCCATGCCGGATTCCAGAGCCCGGTCCGTCAAGTCTCTCCGCGCCCACCCCCGCAACGCAGCGATCTACGGGGTCGACCCAGTCACGGATCTCACCCAAGACCTCGCAGAGCACGGGATGCTCGAGCCGGTCGTTGTGTCACCGGCGGGCGTCATCATCTCCGGCCATCGCCGCGTCCGAGCCGCGAAAGCCCTCGGCTGGAAGACCGTCCCGGCGAGAATCGACGACGGCCCGACCACCGCTGCCCGACTCGTCTCGTTCAACCGCCAGCGCCGAAAGACATGGTCGCAGATCTACCAGGAGGCCATGGTTTTGCTCCCGGACGCGAAGCGCCGTGCCGCGGAACGGAGGGCGAGCCGCGGTCCAACCCGCCGCGTCGGTGCTCCCGCTCGCGCACTCACAGAAGTCGCGACAGAACTCGGCCTGAAGCGGGAGGCCCTGCGGCGGCTCGTCTTCATCCACGACCTGCACGAGTCCGCACACCTGCCAGACTACGTGCTTGATCGCCTGAACACCGGAAAGTGGACCCTGCACAAGGCATTCCTGCACGCGCGGTCCCACGCTCCGGCGAATGTCAACTCCCCGCTCGACGCGGACGGCCGGTGGCTCCGGATGTTTGATCTCTGGTCCTTCCGCCACACCGAAGTGCGCCTCGGTGCGAGCATCACGCCCGGATCGGGCGAACGTCGCGGGGCACACGCCCCGCAGGTCTTCGCCAATCTCGTTCACTACTTCTCCCCACCAGGGGGCCTCGTGGCCGACCCGATGGCAGGAGGTGGCGCTGTCCACGACGCCTGTAACGCTCTTGGTCGCCGATGCGTCTCGCTCGACCTCTCTCCTGCGCGTCCGTTCATCCGCCGCTCGGATGCCAGGGCCGTCCCGCCCGACCTTACCGCACAGCGCTTCGATCTCGTCGTCCTCGATCCGCCCTATGGCCGCTCGGTCCGTTACTCCCGTAAGCGAGCGGACCTCTCGAACATTGTCGATGTTCCAAAGTTCCTCCAGGCCGTCGATGAGTGTGCCCGTTCGTGGCAGCGAGTTCTCCGTCCCGAGGGCTACCTCGCGGTCCTGATGGGCAACCTCGATCGTGATGGGCTTTGCACTGACCTGGCGTGGCAGGTCGGACGGCTCCTTGAAGCCCACATGGCAATCGTGCGACGGATCTGGGTTCCATATGTCCTCACCGAGCGCACAGGCATCCGTGCCGCGCGGGCCGCGCGGTTCCATCGCCTTGCGACGCGGCAGTGTGAGATATTCGTCTGCCGCACCAAGACGGAGTGAGCCGTCTGCCACCGATCAGCCTCCTCGCCGAGCCATCCCGAATACTCACCGCGTACCACCCGCCCCCCCTCCTCCGCCTCTCCCGTAAAAGCCGCCCCCTCTCCGGCCCTCCGCGCGCGCGCATTTCGAGCCAATCCCGCCTCCGCGCTCTCTCCGCGCCCGCCGCCCGGGTACGTTCCGCCAGCCCCCCCGCCCCCCGCAGGAGGCTCCGCGTGACGCACGACCATCCAACGTCCGCCGCAGACCACCACGGCACACCCGGCCCCACGCCGCGCCTCTCCGATCACGACAAAGACATCCTCCGCGCCGTCCTCAACCCCGACATCGGCATCAACATCGTCCTCCAGGACACGTCCCTCTCCTTCGTCGACTTCGCCGACTGGTGCGCGAGG
>Ga0154020_10001187_pt1 | contig 32189 bp, 32 predicted proteins | sample Klosneuvirus_201_FD_109709 | JGI IMG/M metagenome (GOLD analysis project Ga0154020, IMG submission 109709) | Active sludge microbial communities from wastewater, Klosterneuburg, Austria - Klosneuvirus_20160825_MG | ecosystem: Engineered > WWTP > Aerobic digester > Activated sludge | place...
CGCAGTCCAGCGGGCAGCAGCCATCACCGTCCACGCACTGGGTGTTGACCTCGCACATGCCGGGGCCTGACGACGGTGACGGCGAGGTCGTCGGCGACGGCGACGGCCCGACCCCGCCATCGGGCGGGCGCACTGGCCCGGCGTCGGACCCCGGCGTCACGGTGCCGCCGCTCCCCGGCACATAGTCGACGGTGATGGCAGAGAAGCCGCCAGTGTCGGGCGCGCTCATGTGCGACTCGCTGCCGCGCACCTCGAAGGTCACGCTGCCCTCGTTGTTGCCGCTCATGCTGGGCGAGTCCCAGTCGGTCAGCTCCATGCGCAGCTTGTAGGTGCCGTCGGGCATCGGCGCGCCGGCGTAGTCGGTCTGCGCCCAGGTCACGATGCGCTGCGCATGGCTGCTGCGGGTGGCGCCGCTGATGACGTCGGGCATGCTGGCGATGCGGCTGGCGTCGAGGCTGGTGGCCTTCCAGCCGCGCAGATAGACCTCGCGGCGTGAGCCATACTTCATCAGCGTGCGCACGAACTTGCCGGCGGCGTCCTCGACCCACACCGCGAGCACATGGTGACCTTGGGCGCGGTGTCGGCGTGCGCGACATCAGGCGCCACCATCATCAGAGTCCCCACCACCATCCCCGCCGCCCCGATGCGCGCAAACTTTGCGGACCGATTCAGGTGCATGGCTGACCTCGACGGCGCGCACATTAGCCGGTTCCGATGCTGTTGCATAGTGCCGCGGTTTGGAGCACTGTTTCGCCGTCGTGAAGGTCGTTCCACGCTGTTTTGCCCGGTTTGCTGCCCTCATTCTTGTGGCAGCGCTGGCCCTGGCGGCCGGCTGCATCGGCGACTCGCCCGAGGATCAACAGGCCACCGCGCTGGGCAACGCGCGCGACGGCGATCCCGAGCATCGTCCCGGGCAGCCCTGCCTGGCCTGTCACAGCACCGAGTACAGCCCCGGCGGCGGCGCCTTCGTGCTGGCGGGGACGATCTACCTGCGCGCTGGTGATCCCGACTCGGCCGGTGTCGAGGCTGCGCAGGTCATCATGAAGGACAAGGCCGGTCACGAGTTCACCGCGCTGACCAACCGCACCGGCAACTTCATGGTCACGGTCGACAGCGCGCTGGATGCGCCCAGCCAGCACGCGCGCGGGCGGCTGCGCATCCCGTGGCAGCCGGTGTTCCCGGTCGAGGTCTCGGTCGGCATCGACGGCGTCGAGAAGGACATGGAGACCCTGATCTGGCGCGAGGGCTCGTGCGCGGGCTGCCACGTCGGCAGCCAGGCCGGCACCGATCACGTGGAGCGCGTGTGGTTCACGGACGCGCCATGACCGCGCGCGCGCGCGTGCTGGTGGCCGTGCTGGCCGTGCTCGCCACGGCGGTCGCGGGCTGCACGTTCGAGGACCAGAAGCAGCTCCAGGTCGCGGCCCGCGGCGAGCAGAGCAACTTCGCCACCTATGTGCAGCCGGTGCTGGCGGCCAGCTGCGCCAGCCTCGATTGCCACGGCATGGCGGGGCGACCGCTGCGGCTGTACGCCAAGCACGGGCTGCGCCTGGACGCCGCGCTGCGCGGGCAGGAGGCCAGCGAGGCCGAGCTCGCGGCCAACATCGCGGCCATCGCGGCGCTGGATCCCGACGCGTCGTCGCTGGAGGACAACCTGCTGCTGCTCAAGCCGCTGGCGGTCAAGGCCGGCGGCATGCACCACGTCGGCGGAGATCTCTGGGTCAACCAGGCCGATCCGGCCTATCGCTGTCTGCACGCCTGGCTGCGTGCCGGCGCCAGCGATGCCATCGGCCAGGCCGTCTGCAAGGAGGCTGCACCATGAAGAAGCGCGCGCTCGGTCTGGCTCTGGCTCTCGGTCTCGGCGTCGGCGTCGGCGGCGGCTGCGCCACCACCAAGCCGTGGCAGCGCGAACACCTGGCCGAGCGCGTGATGGCGCCCGACGGTGACGGTGAACGCGAGGCGCTGCGCGCCCACATGCTGGGCACCCGCGAGGGCGCGGTGGGCGGCTTCGGCGCCGGTGGCGGGGGCTGCGGTTGCAACTGAGGCAGCCCACGCTGGTGCTGGCGAGCGCGCTGATGCTGCTCGCGTCGGCCGCGCACGCCGAGGCTGAGGGCGACTGGCGCATCAGCTCCGACACCCTGGTGTACACCGACACCGACAACGTCCTGGTGGTGACGCCCCAGGTCGCGGTGGCCCATCCGCTCGATGACCGCGGCGGCGCGGCCAGCGCCCGCGTGGTGGTGGACGTCGTCAGCGCGGCCTCGGTCGACGTGGTCTCGCAGGCCACCAAGCGCTTCTCCGAGGTGCGCACCGAGATCGACCTCGGAGTGTCCAAGGCCTTCGGCAAGCTGGTGCCCTCGCTGTCGTACCGCCACTCCGAGGAGGCCGACTATGACTCCAACGGGTTCGGCGCCGGCCTGCTGCGCCCGCTGGGCAGCTCCGACACCACGCTGTCGCTCAACTATGACATCGCGTTCGACGCCATCGGCTACACCGGCACCGCGCACAGCGCGTTCTCGGAGTCGCTGCGCACGCAGAACGTCAACGCCTCGCTGACCCAGGTGCTGGGCCCGCGCACGCTGCTGCGCGGGATCTACACGCTGACGCACCAGGCGGGCTACATGGCCAAGCCGTATCGCTTCGTGCCGCTGTTCGACAGCGCCGGCATCGACGCCGCCAAGGCCGCCGGGGTCAGCATCGATCTGTCGAACTTCGATCAGTACCGCCTGTCGGAGCGCCCCGCCGAGCGCGTGCCCGACGTCCGCGTCGGCCATGCTTTCGGGGTGCGCGCGCTCCGCTATCTCGAGTCGCTGCCGGGGTCGCTGCACATGGATGCCCAGCTGTTCCTCGACAACTGGGGCATGGTGGCCGCCACGCTGGAGCCCGGGCTGTCGTGGAAGCTGTCGGAGCGCACCTTGCTGTCGGCGTATCTGCGCTACTACCAGCAGAACGGGGCCATCTTCTGGCGCCGCCAGTATGTCGTGCGCGCTGGCGACCTGGTGCCGCGCTGGCGCACCGGTGATCGTGATCTGTCGCCGTACTACACCGTGACCGGGGGCGCCCGCTTCGAGACCCGGCGGGGTCACCTGACGGGGTATGTCGACGCCAGCGTGATGGACACCGTGTACAGCGACTACATGTTCCTGACCTCGCGGCTGGCGCTGGTCAGCCAGCTCGGCCTGAGGCTGGAGCTGTGAAGCTGCGGGCGGAATGCGCGCTTGCGCTGCGGCTGGCGCTCGCGGTGCTGCTGGCGGCGGGCGCAGGCGCAGGCGTCGCGCGCGCCGACAGCGGCAAGAGCGCGCAGGCCAGCGCCGCGGCGCTGTCGCAGGAGGGCGTGCAGCTGTTCGACGCCGGCGACATCAAGGCCGCGTGCGAGCGCTTCGAGGCCAGCCTGGAGCTCTTCGACGACGTCACCACGCAGGGCCGGCTGGCGACCTGCTTCGAGTCGCTGGGGCGCGTCGGCAGCGCCTTCCGGACCTGGCGCGCCATCGCCGCGCGCCCGGGCGGCGCCGAGCAGGTGCGCCGCCGTGACGTCGCGCGCGAGCACATGGAGGCGCTGGCTCCGCGGGTGCCGTTCCTGACCCTGGTGCTGCCCGCCGACGCCGGCGACGCCTTCGTCAGCTACGACGGCAAGCTGCTGGAGAGCGTGACCGGCCTCATCCCGGTCGACCCCGGCAAGCACGTCATCGCGGCGCGCAGCTTCGACGGTCGCAAGGCGCGCGTCGAGTTCAGCATCGCCGAGGGGCAGCGCCGCCGCGTGGCGCTGGGCTTCAGCACGGGCGAGCCGGTGGTGACCGATGACGAGCCGGTGCCGGCCGAGCCCGACGACGAGCCCGCGGCGGTCGCCGACGCCGCCAGCGACGACTCCGGCAGCGCCGACGCCGACGCCGACGCCGACGCCGACGCCGAGGCCGACGAGCCGATCCCCGGCGACGACGCGCCGCCCGCACCGCGCGGCCGATGGCGTCGCACCGCTGCAATCGTCAGCCTGGGCCTGGGCGGCGCCGGCCTGGTCACCGCCGGCATCCTCGAGACCCTGGCGCTCGCGGGCGATCACAAGACCACGCTGGTCATCGAGGACAGCAACCTGGTGCGCACCTTCACCATCGGTGGCGGCGCCTGTGTGGCCGCCGGCCTCATCCTGTGGCTGACCCGTCCGACGCGTCACGAGCGGCGCATCGCGGCGGCGCCCATGGTCGGTCCCGGCGTCGCCGGCCTGACCATGGCGGGCCAGTTCTAGCGCTACAATCGGCGCCGGTCGCCGGCGCAAGCGGGCAGGGGAGGGTGAGCGATGAGCGTCACCGGGGAAGAGCTGATCAAGGCGTTCGGCAGCACCTACGAGGCCGCCGCCGCCGACCTCGACAGCCGGGTCGGTGACCAGAGCGAGCTGCACCTCGGCGAGTCGTGGTGGGGCTTCCCCAAGGCCGGCTTCATGTACCTGCTGGAGAGCGACGGCAGCGCGGGCGGGCTGTGGATGCCGTCCCAGGCCGGCACGGTGTGCACGGTGCCGCTGCCCTTCGGCCTCACGCTGGGCGCCGCGCGCAGCGAGGTGCACGCCCTGCTCGGCGCGCCCGCCGAATCGCCCAGCATCCTCTGGTACCAGGGCCCCAGCGACATCTTCGATCTCGACAGCTGCAGCGCACACGTCTGCTACGACGAGGCCGAGAAGGTCGTGGTGTGCTACTTCGAGAGCCCCTCCGCCCCCAGCGTCGCCACGGCGCGCGCGCAGCGCGCCAAGCTGCGCTACCGCACCACGCCCGAGGCCGCCGCTGCCGCGCTGGCGGCGCTGGTCGCGCGCATCAGCCGGTTCCCCCGGCGCGACCAGGCCAAGCCCACCGTGGCCGAGCTGCTCGAGGCCGCGGTGCCCGCCGAGCTGCGCGCGCTGCTCGAGGCCCAGGCGCACCACGACTTCGCACGCGCTCGCGTCGGCGACTTCCGCCTCGACGACACCGTCAGCGAGGACGAGGTGCCCGCCCCCGGCGCCAATGCCGACGAGTGGACCACGCGCACCGATCGTCTGGTCATCGGACGCAGCGGTGGCGGCGACCTGTGGGTGGTGGACTGGCCGCCGCTGCCCGAGACGCGGGTGCTGCGCCTGGTGCACGACGAGGACTGGCGCGAGGAGGTCGTGGCCCCCAGCCTGGGTCGCTTCCTGGCCGATCAGACCGCCGCCGACGAGGACTGACCGTCGCGCGAGGGACGTCGGCGCCGCCGACTACAGGAACGGCTCGGCGATGCGGTGCGTGGTCGCCATGGCGCGGTCGTACAGGCTGAAGCTGTAGCCGGCGACATCGCAGCGGGTGCGGTCCTCGCCGAAGGCCTGCACCAGCTTGCCGACCACCGAACCCTCGAGCAGCGTCACGACCTCCGAGTTGGTGGTCGCGCTGCGCGGATCCAGGTTGTACGAGCCGACCACGGCGACGCGGTCGTCGACCACCATGGCCTTGACGTGCACGGTCTGGTTGCCGCGCCACTCGCACAGCGAGACGCCGCCCTTGATGAGCTCCTCGTAGTGGTTGATGGCGGCCCACCACATCGAGCGCTCGTCGTTCGAGGTCTTCGAGTTGGTGACGACCTCGACCTTGACCCCGCGCTGGACCGCGGCGCGCAGGTGGCGACGCAGGCGCGCCGGCGGCACGAAGTAGGCGTTGGTGATCTTGATCGACTTGCGCGCCGAGCGGATCAGCGCGAGGTATGCCATCCAGCCCACGGGCCTCTGCTGCTTGCGCGGGTTGGAGTGCAGCACGCGCACGCTGGCGTCAGCGCCGGCCGCGGTCGGCGCCGGGTAGTAGGCCGGGTTGCCACGCAGGTCGCCCGCGCTGGCGGGCCGGCAGTACACGCCGTCGCTCTGCAGCGGGCAGCCGGCGCGGCGCTCCCAGTCGCTGAACTCGTCCCAGTCGGTCAGGAACAGCCGCTGCAGGTCGGCCACCGCGGCGCCGGTCACCAGGACGTCGCGATCGCGCCAGCGGTCGTCGGCGAAGTAGCTGTCACCGATGTTGCGTCCGCCGGTCAGCGCGACCTTGCCATCGACGACCAGCACCTTCTCGTGGATGCGCTGGTTGGCCGACAGATCGATGTCCCAGCGCACCAGGCTCCACTCGGTGATGGGGTTGAACGCGATGACCTGGGCGCCGGCGTCGGCCAGCTGCTGCAAGAGGTCGTAGTTGCCGTAGGTGTACTGGCTGACGCTGTCGACCACGACGCGGACCTCGACGCCACGACGCGCGGCGGCGACCAGCGCATCCACCACGGCGTGCCCGGTGGCGTTGTCCTCGATGAGCAGCGTGATGACATGGATCGACTGCCGCGCCTCGCCGATCAGGCGCAGCCATTGCTCGCGCGCCTCGCGGTTCGTGAGCAGCGGCGTCACCGCGTTGCCGGTGCGCACCCGGGTCCCGGTCAGCGTGTCCAGCATGGTGGTCGCCTCGGGCGAACCCAGCCCGGCGAAGCAGCGCCCTTCCAGGCACGCCGACCCCGCCGCGCACTGCGCCGCGCTCGAGCACGCCGGCCCGGTGAAGATCTTCTCGTCGGTGGCGCAGCCAGCGCCGAACCAGTTGCACAGCGCGCCGTCGGCCTTGCCCGCGGCGGCGCTCTCGCTGCCCAGCACGGCGTCGCAGTCGCGCCCCAGCAGCGCCTCGGCCTCGCCGGCAGCCGGGCCTTCACAGACCGGCGGGCTGACATAGACGCCGGTGCAGGACTCGACATGGCGCGCGGCGGCCTCGCAGGGGGTCATCGCGGCATCGTCCTCGGTCGCCTGGCTGGCGCATCCGACTCCGAGCAGCATGATCACGACGGCGAACCTCGACACGTGGCCTCTCTTTCGAGGCCATGTAGTTCAAGGTGCGGGCCACCTTGGTTCGCGCATGTGATCAGCTGGTTGCGCGCCACTTGGTGCGTGCGCGTACTGCGGTTTCAGCCCCGCGCTGGCTAGCGCGGTAGCCGCCGCCGGCGTCTGCGCAGCACCAGCAACCCGACCAGCGCGAGGCCGACGAGCCCGCCTGCCGGTGCGCCCGACCCGGCACGGGCGCCCGCTGCGTGGCAGCCACAGCCCGACGACGACCCTGTGCCAGCGCTGGCATCACCATCACCACCCGCGCCACCATCGCCCTCGCCCGCGCCGCCGCCATCGCCGCTCGCGACCGCGGCGTCGACCACACCCGCGCCGCCATCGCGCGGCGTCCCACCATCGACCGTCGGCCCCACCCCGCCATCGACCGTCGGCCCCACCCCGCTATCCACCGGTGGCGTCACGCTGGCGTCCACCGGCAGCACCCCCGCATCCGGCGGCGGCGCCGCCATGCAGGTCGCCCCCAGCGCCGGTTGGCTGGTGTCCCAGTCGGCGCACGTCCCCGCCGGCCCGATGCCCAGCGACCCCGTGCTGGGATACGCCACCGTCGCGCCCGTGCTGTCGACGAACAGGAAGGTGTAGCGATGACACCCGCTGCCGAGGCCGGTGAGCGTGGCCGACCAGGCGCCGTTGGTCGCGCTGCCGCGTCGCATCGTCAGCGCGGTGCAGGTGCCGTCCACGTTGACCATGGCGCGCTGCGGCCCGGCGCTGTCGGCCCAGTTGGCCCACACCTCCAGCGACGCCGCCTGGCGCGGATAGTGCGATCCCGACGGGATCTTGTAGGCGGTGCCGCCGCCGGAGAAGTCGCCCACCGCGCGCCCGCTGACGCCGGCGCCGAAGGTCCCGGTGCGCTTGAGGATGTTCCAGCGGTGGCCGTTGGTCGGCGGCCCTTGCACATAGGCGCAGGTCGCGGTCGGGAAGCTCTCGAACAGCCACTGATAGAAGGCGCTGTTGGGATCCGACGACGACGCGATGATCTCACCGCCCGCGGACACGCCGAACAGCGCGATGCGCTCGCTCCAGCGCGTGCAGGTCGGGTTGGGCTCGCTCGGGCCCGAGTAGGTGCAGGTCGCTGGCGGCGTGGTCTGGCACGCGCACGCGGCGCCGCCCGCGCACGGGGTCGGATAGACGGTGCTGAGGTTCGCCACCAGCTTGCAGTGCGAGTCGTGAGCGAAGAAGCCCTGCGCACCCATGTTGTCGGCGTGGAAGCGCGCCACCCGGTTCAGCGCCGACGCGTACCAGAGCGGCGCGATGGGCTGGTAGCAGTTGTTGGCCGCGTCCGCGCACGCCGCGCCACACGCGGTCATCTCGATGGCCGGGTCGACGCGGGCCCGGTTGGCCCACTCGTGGATGACCCGCTCCGGCCAGCTGGGGAAGCCGGAGACCGCCTCGCCATGTCCCGCCGCCAGCCGCGGCAGCACCAGCACCGACACCGCGAAGGCCAAGGCGCGCGCACTTCGCATGGAACCTCCACCTCCACGGTACCATGGCCAGGTGCCCGCCTTCGACGACGCCCAGCTCGCCGCTCTCGCCGCCCTGCTGGGCTACCCGGTGCCGCCCGACTATGTCGCCTTCATGGCCAGCTTTCCGCCCGTGCTGGCGGCCAAGCACTACCCCGGGTTGACCCGCGGCATCGCCGAGCACGAGCTGTTCGTCGACCCCGCCCGCGTGGTCGCCGCCAACCACCGTGTGCGCACCCACCCGACCTGGGGCGCCGACGGCGAGCAGTTCTGGACGCCATCCCACCTGGTCATCGGCACCGACCTCAGCGGCGACATGATCTTCATCGACAGCGCCGGCGCTGCCGCGCCCGTCCAGCGCTACCTGGTCGAGACCGGTGCCACCATCACCGTCGCCCCCGACGTCGCGACCTACGCAGCGCTGCTGGTCAACGAGGACCCCAGCCTGCGGCGAAGCTGAACCCGTGCCGGCCGCCTGCAATGAAGTAGTCGCGCGGGCCGCCCGGCGTGCGCAGATAGCCTAGCGCGCCGGACCTTCCGCCACCGTCCAGCGCTTGCCCAGCACCGGCGTGGCCAGCCCCTTGAGCGCCACGCTGACGTCCTCCAGCGCGGCGTGCTGGCTGGCCAGATACTCGGCCACGCCGGGCGCGCCCAGGGTCGCATCGCTGAGGGCGATCTGCCATGACTCGGCCGCCGCCTGCAGCTTGGCCGCCAGGTTCACGGCGTGGCCGAAATAGTCGATGTTGGCGTTGAGGCGCACCGCGATGCACGGCCCGGTGTGGATCGAGATGCGCAGCCGCATGGCGTGGCCGGGCGCGAACGCCGCGTGGATGGCGCGCGCCGCGCGCACCGCGTCGAGCGGATCGTTGAAGGCGCCCATGGCGGCGTCGCCGATGGTCTTGACCACCGCGCCGCGATGGTCGCCGATGAGCTTGAACAGCTCCTCGAAGTGGCGCTTGACCTCGATGAAGGCCGCCGGGTCGCCGCGCTGCGCGTACATCGCGGTCGAGCCGACCACGTCGGTGAACAGGATGGTCTGCTCGCCGACCGCCAGCTGCACGTCGCTGCCCAGGTACTCCTCGCCGAACAGATCGCGGAAGTCCTGGAAGCTGAGCAGGCGCCCCGGTCTCAGCGCGAGATCCAGCCAGGCCGCGGTCTCGACGATGAAGGTGCGCGCCTCGCTGCCGTCGTTGTGCAGCCGCAGGCGCGCGCCCGGCGCCGCGCTGACATCGTGTGGCGCCGCGCTGGCGCGCCACTCGACCACGGCCTCGGCCGCCTGGGCGTCGGCGCCCGCGCGGATCTCGGCCCAGGCATAGCGCATGTCGCCACGCAGCCGCAGCCGGTAGCGTCCCGCCGCCTCGGGCAGCGGCACCACCACGATCTCGCCGGGCGCCACCGTGCGCTGGACGTGCAGGTGCGGCTTGTGCGCCGGCTCCGCGCTGCAATACACGTTGTGCGCCACCGAGCGGATCGACGAGTGGGCATGGAACGCGATCTCGACCGCGTCCGGGCTGTCAGTCCCGAAGTCGATGCCACACGCGCCACACTGTCCGCGCGAGGGCAGCGCCCCCAGCGACTGCGTCGAGTCTCGCACGCCGCGACAGTGCGGGCAGATGACGTCCCAGGTCAGCTCCAGCAGCCCGGCGCGCGTCGCGTGCAGGCACACCTTGAGCAGCTGGTCCTCGTCGACCTCCCACACCTGCGCGCGCTCGCGCACCCGCAGGCGCTCCAGCTCGACGTCATCGGCGCTGCGCACCCAGTCGACCACGCGCGCCACCGCCGCGGCGTCGAGGCCGGCGTCGACCAGCCCGCGCCCCAGCCGCGTCAGGCGCTCGCTGGCCTCGGGGCGCAGCTCGGGCGCCTGGTGCTGCAAGGTCGGCGGCACCAGCGGCCCGGCCTGCGCCTCCGCCGCCAGCTGCGGCAGCACGCGCCTGTAGGCCCGCCCCATGGCGGCGAAGTTCCACAGCAGGCCGAGATCGAAGATGCGCGATCGCGGCACCGCGGCGTAATAGACCTGCACCCGCGTGCGTTGCGCCCCCAGCGCGGTCAGGTGCACCACGCCATACAGCGCCTTCATGCCGCCGCGCTTGTACAGCCGGGTCAGCTCGTACCAGCGCCCCTTGACCCAGTTCCACGGCACCTCGACCCACTCGTGCGCGATCCCGGCATAGCGCCCGCGCCCCCAGCGCACGCCACCCTGCTCCTCGAACTTCATCTGCGGCAGCCCCAGCGCCCGGTTCAGCCGCGACAGATCCGCCAGCAGCGGCCACAGCTGCTCCGTGGTGGCGTCGACGTCCACCGTCCACAGCCACTCCAGCCTGCGCTGCCCCACCATCTCGCGCGGCAGCGGATGCTGCGCCAGCAGCTCGGCGATGCCGGCCGGCGCGCTCACCAGCGCAGTCGAGGTCGTGCTGGCAGCCACGCGGCATTATCACCCATCACCAGCGGGGCGCCCAGATGTCCGGGCCGGCTGCGTGCTAGAGTCGCCTGGAACATGGGGGCAGATGGCGCACCGGCGGAGGTCAAGCCGGGGGAGGTGCTGGCCGGTCGATACCGCGTCGAGCGCCAGATCGGCCGCGGCGGCATGGGCGTCGTGGTCGCCGCCGTGCACCTGGAGCTCGAGCAGCGCGTGGCGCTGAAGTTCTTGCTGCCCAGCGCGCTCGGCAACCAGGAGGCCGTGCAGCGCTTCCTGCGCGAGGCGCGCGCCTCGGTCAAGCTGCGCGGCGAGCACGTCGCGCGGGTCAGCGATGTCGGCACCCTCGACGGCGGCGTGCCCTACATCGTGATGGAGTACCTCGAGGGTCACGACCTCGGCAGCGAGCTGGAGCGGCGCGGGCGGCTGCCCGCCGCCGAGGCCACCGAGTATGTGCTGCAGGCCTGCGTCGGGCTGGCCGAGGCGCACGGCCTGGGCATCGTGCATCGCGATCTCAAGCCCGAGAACATGTTTCTGACCCTGCGCCCCGACGGCTCACCGCTCGTCAAGGTGCTCGACTTCGGTATCTCGAAGAACCTATCGGCGCCGGGTGAGCACCAGCTGACCTCGTCGCAGGCCGTCATCGGCTCGCCGAGCTACATGTCGCCCGAGAGCATGCGCGGCGCGCGGCTGGCGGATCAGCGCTCCGACATCTGGTCGCTCGGCGTCGTGCTGTACGAGCTGCTCAGTGGACACCTGCCCTGGGACGGCGGCAGCTTCGCGGAGATCTGCGTCAAGATCCAGATGGCGCCGCTGCCCGAGCTGGAGCCCGACGCGGAGGTCCCGGGCGGCCTGGCGGCTGTGATCGCGCGCTGCCTCGACAAGACGCCCGAGGCGCGCCCGCAGAGCATCGCCGAGCTGGCCCAGGCGCTGGCCCCCTTCACCACGCCGCGCGGCCGCACCATGGTCGACTCCATCAGCCGCATCCAGGATCGGGCGCCGACGCAGCCCGCGCCCTCTGGCGGCGAGACGCGCAATCTGCGCCGCCCGATGGACGACTCCAGCGTGCTGGTCGGGCAGCCCGCCGGCCCCAGCACGATGGCGGCGCTGGGCGCGGCCACCGGGGGCCGACGTCACCTGTGGGTCGGTGGCGCCATCGCGCTGGCTGCTGTGGCGGCCGTGCTGGCGCTGCTCCTGGCGCGCGGCGGCAACAGGAGGGATGACGAACCTGGCGCCAGCCACAGCCCCGCTGGCGTGAGCGATGCGCCACGCGCTGGCGCAGGCCCGATCCGCGCTGCTGCCGCCGACCTCCCCGCGGGCGCGGGTGCGCCGCCGCTCGCAGCCACCCCCCCGGTCGACGGCGCCGTGTCCGCCGCCGCCGCGCCCGATGCCAGCGTCGCCCCGACCGCACCCGACGCGGGCACCAGGAAGCGCCCGAAGACGTCGCCCACCCCGGAAGACCTCTTCAAATCTCGCAATTGATGACGGACACCCCATGACCATCGCCCCCAAGTTGCTGTGTGCCGCGCTCCTGCTGTCTCTGGCCACCCCCGCCGCGGCGCAGACGCCCGAGGACAAGGCGACCGCCGAGGCGCTGTTCAAGGAGGCCCGTCGCCTGATGGACGGCAAGGACTACCCGCACGCCTGCGCCAAGTTCGAGGCCAGCCAGCGCCTGGACCCCGCCATTGGCACGCTGTTCAACCTGGCAGCCTGCTACGAGCTGTCGCTGCGCACCGCCAGCGCCTTCGCGACCTGGCGTCAGGTCGAGAACCTGGCTGCGCAGGCCAAGCAGAAGTCGCGCGAGAAGTACGCCCGCGACAAGGCCAACGCGCTCGAGAACCTGGTGCCCAAGGTGGTCCTCGAGGTCACCGCCACGCCCGGGCTGGTCATCAAGCGCAATGGCGTGGTCGTCGATCCCGCGCTGTGGGGCATGCCGCTGTCGGTCGATCCCGGTGCCATCAGCATCGAGGCCAGCGCGCCCGGGTACCAGACCTTCGTCGCCAGCCTGCAGGCCGAGGAGTCCCGGCAGGCCAAGGTCGTCGTCCCGGCGCTGATCGCCGAGCCGGTCGTCACTCCCGAGCCCACGCCATCGCCGACCCCGACGCCATCGCCGACCCCGACCGCCGCCCCCGTGGTGACGCCCCCCGTCGTCTCACCTGCTCCCATCGCGCTCGGCCCCGAGCGCCGCCCGCGTCGCAAGTGGGCCTATGTCGTCGGCGGTGTCGGCCTGGCCACGCTGGGCGCCGGCGTCGTCTTCGGCTTGATGGCGCGCTCCAGCTGGAGCACCGCCGAGGCGCACTGCGATGATGACATCGTGTGCGACCGCGCCGGCTATGACGCCGCCAACGACGCCGACAGCTCGGCCACCATCTCGACCGTCCTCGTCAGCGTCGGCGCCGCCGCCACCGTCGCAGGCGTCGTGCTCTGGCTGACCGCCCCCAGCGTGCGCGCGCACGAGGCGCCCGCCGCGGCGTCGTCCCTGCGCCCCGCCGCCATCGGCGACCTCGGCCTGGCCTGGCAAGGAGCCTTCTGATGCGCGCGCGCCTGCTCGCCATCGCCATCACCGTCGCCAGCGCGACGCTCGCCGCGTCCTGCTCCAGTCTGCTCGGCATCAAGGACCCCACGCTGGCCGGCGATGGCGGCGCCACGACTGACGGCTCGATGATGACGACCGACGCCGGCCCGCCGCCCATCGACGCCGCGCGCCCCGACAGCGGCCCCACGGTAGACGCCGCACCGGGCACCCCCATCATCACGCGCGTGGCCTGGTCACCGCTGGCGGGCTGCTTCTCCGGCTTCCCCGCGGGCTACACCGTCACCACCACCGTCGTCGACAGCGACACCGCCGCCATCGACCTCGACATCTCGGGCACCGTCGACGGTTGCTCGACCATCAGCTCGGCGTCCGCCAACATCAGCTGCTCGACCAACTCGGGCCCCATGAACGGCACCGTCAGCGTGTCCGACCCCGAGGCCCACACCTGGTCGCAGAACTTCACCATCACACCCTGCACCTCCGGCTCGGCGCCCTGACGGTCACGGCGTTCCGGGCCGCCCCGTGGTCACCGTGCCCGCATCGGGCTCGCCGGTTCCCACCGGGGCCGCGGCGCGGGTCTTCTCGGGGTTCTTCTCCGCCAGGTCCTCCAGTGCCTCGATGAGGCGCTGCTTCTCCGCCGACTCGTATTCGGCCGACGAGAAGTCGGACAGGTGGTACGTCCGCGTGCGGTACTCGCCAAGATAGGGCTCGAGCTCGGTCTTGAACGGCTCGCCGTCGTCCGGATCCGGCAGGCGCGAGCCGGTCAACCAGCGCAGCACGAAGGGGGCCTCGGCCTTGGCCTGGTGAAACAGCAGACCGAAGAAGGCGAACCGCGCCTCGTGCAGCCCGACGTCCCAGGTGTCGCGGGCGACCGCGTAGCCAATCGGTGCGCCCCCGGCGTCGAACAGCAGCCCCTGGGTGAAGTAGTAGCCCTTGCGCTTCACGTCGACCTGGACCAAGAGCTCGAGCCCGCTGTCGGTCAGGCGCTCGCGCACCTTCCCGGTGAACCGCGCCGGCGACACCGCCGTCATCATGAAGTCGAGCTTGACCTGCACGACGTTGGCTACCCCGGGCACGCGCAGGTCGACCGTGAAGAGGAGCATCCCGTTGTAGCTCTGCAGCCCAGGCAACGTCGCCGGGTCGAACACGACGCCGTACTGCAGGTCGCCGGCCTGGACGTCTCCGTCGCGGCCCGCATCGCCGAGCGGCAACGGACCCACGGGTCTGAAGTTGGGCTGGCCGAACACCAGCAGCTGTGTCGCGACGATCTCCACCGCGATGCGCTGTGGCCTGGCACCCTCCTTGGGACGGCCGCGGTAGACCTCCAGCGTCGCCTGCAGCGGCTGGTCCCTGGTGATCAGGTAGCGCGGGCCAGTGAAGAGGAAGTAGGGGGCGGTCTCGGGATCGGCAGCGTCGGCCGGGCTGACCGGGATGGGGTTCTCGTGGCGCGAGTAGGGCGGCCGCAAGAGGTCCGTCATCTTCGAGGTCAGCGGCTGGGAGTCGGGCGGAAACCGATTCAGCTCCAGCGCGTCGTTGACCATGGCCCAGCGGCGCTGCCCCATGCGCTCGTGCTGCAGCGCCGCCTCCTCCTCGGCCGTGAGCTCATGCGCTGGCGTGTCGCCGGTCGGCGGCGGGCCGGACTGCGCGGCCGGGCCCATGCGCCCTGCGCTGCGCCGCGGCGGCGCCGGCCCGGTCACGTCGGCGGCCTGGGTTCCTGGGCTGGGGGCAGGGCGAGTGACAGGGCGGGAGCGGCGCGACCAGAGCAGCAGGGCGCTGACGGCGAGGGCGACCATCGCGAGCGCCATCGCGGCGAGCCAGCGAGTCCTCGTGGCCCTACCAGGGGAGCCACTCACAGCGGGCGCTCACGCATCAGTAGCAATACGAGCCGCGCTCATCCATCGAGAAGTGGTCGGTGGTCCCGAACCAGCCATTGCTGGTGCAGCCGCCGTCGGTGACGTGGCCGGTGAACTTGGTGCAGTTGTAGGTCTGGCTGCCGCTGGCGTTGCAGCCGAACCCCGAGGCCCAGCTGACCACGCCATCGTCGTCACCCGGGAGCGTGCCGGCGGTGAAGGGCCAGATCCAGTTCAAGGCGTTGGTGTTGCCGACCACGTGGTAGGTGGTCTTGCCGTTGTTGATGTTGTGGTTGTAGGCGGCGCGCGCCGTGGTCACCCCGAGCGTGGCGTCGACGCCGTTGGCGTAGAAGATCTCGTAGTTCACGCCGAACCAGTTCAGGAAGCTCTGCGCCACGCTGCCCACCGAGGCCAGCTCGGAGCCACCCGCCGCGCTCGAGCCGGCCTCGATGTAGAGCAGGTTGGCCAGGTTGGCTGGATAGTACTGCTGCGTGTACTGCACCTGGTTCATGCCGTTGCTGTAGGCGATGATGATGCACCGGTTGGCGCCCGAGCAGCGGGTGGCCAGACAGCTGCGCACCGTGACGTTGGCCGACGCCAGCGTGGCGGTGGTGGAGTTGTAGTCGCACTTCACGTTGGTGTAGCCAGCCATCGTCCACCAGGTGTCGTCCCAGGTGATCTGGGTGCGGCCGTGGACATGCACCGCATAGTCGGTCGCAGAGGCGACCCCTGGGGCGGCGACGAGCGCGGCGACGGCGACCACGGCGGCGAGGACTTTCTGCATGGTCGCGAGGCTGAACATCTTCATTGAGCGATCCCCCGGTTGGCTGGCTTACTGGATATTCTCTGCAAGACATAGGCCCGCTGTAATTTTGCAGCCTTGCCACCAGTGCCAGGTCGATCTGTTCAAGCAAATTTTGGAATCTGAACAACCGGGGTGCATGGTCGGCGCTTGCCCTGGCTCGAAGACGCCGACCTCGATGAGCTGGCCGCTCGCCGCTACCTCATCAAGGACGGCTTCGCGGGCGCGGCTCTGGCGCTGGCCGCGCGCGTCGAGGCGCTGGCGCTGCCGTCACGCCCCGGCGGCTTGAGCCGCTCCGCCACGCACCACCATGACCCCGTCTCGCGCGGCGACGACATCGCCTGGCTGACCCAGGCCGTGACCGAGGCCGGGCCGGGGCCGATGCCGGCCCTGGCGCTGCTGTGGCTGCGCTTCGAGGACCTGCGCCTGCGGCTCAACCGCGGCGCCTACCTCGGCCTCGAGCGCTTCGAGCTGCAGGCCGCGCACTACCCCGGCGCCGGCCCCGGCTATGTGCGCCACCGCGACGCCTTTGTCGGCGGCCCCCAGCCCAACCGCCGCATGACCGCCATCCTCTATCTCAACCCGGACTGGTCGCCGGCCGCTGGCGGTCGCCTGCGCCTGCACCACGTCGATCGCGCGCCCGAGGACGTCGACCCCGTGCTCGATCGTCTGGTCCTGTTCCCCAGCGCCGAGCTCGACCACGAGGTGCTGCCCACCCACGCCTCGCGCCTCGCCCTGACCGCCTGGTACTACGGCTGCGCCTGACCCCGCGGTGATATCCTCGCCCAGGGTGTCGGGGCAGCGGTCCAACCTGATCGGGCGCGAGCGCGAGCTCGGCGAGCTACAGGCCGCGCTGGCCCTGGCCGAGGCCGGTCGCGCCGGCGTCGTGCTGCTGGTGGGCGAGGCCGGCATCGGCAAGACCCGCCTCGCGGACAGCTTCGCCAGCATGGCCGCGGCGCACAGCCGGGTCGCCTGGGGGCGCGCCTGGGAGGCCGGCGGCGCGCCGTCGTACTGGCCGTGGATCGAGGCGCTGCGTACGCTGGCCCGCGCCGGGGACGTCGCCGCCGACGCACTCGTCAGCGAGTTGACCGCGCCCAGCCTGGCCGCCGAGGCGCCCGAGCAGGCGCGCTTCCGGCTGTTCGACCGCGTGGCCTCCTACCTGGCCGCGGTGCCCAGCACCACCATCCTGGTGTTCGACGATCTGCACGCCGCCGACGCCGGCACGCTGGCGCTGTTCCTGTTCGTGGCGCGCAGCGTGCGGGCCGGCCGCGTGCTGCTGGTCGGCACCTTCCGTGACGTCGAGGCCCGGCTGTCGCAGACCGCCGGTGACGCGCTGGCCAAGATCGCGCGCGAAGGGCGCTATCTCAGCCTGGAACGGCTCGATCGCGCGCAGCTCGAGCGCTGGCTCACCGACACCGGTGCCGACCTCGGCGGGCTCGACGCGCTGCTCGAGGTCACCGAGGGCAATCCGCTGTTCGTGCTCGAGATGGTGCGCCTGGCCAGCCAGCGCGGCAGCGCCCACGCGCGCGCGCGGCTGCCCGACGGGGTGCGCGGCGTCATCAGCTCGCGGCTGGCCGCGATGTCGCCCGCGGCGCGCGACTTCGTGCGCGTCGGCGCGGTGTTCGGGCGCGCTCTCGACCTGCGCCTGGTCGCCAGCCACGCCGGCGTGGCGCCCGCCGCTGCGCGCGATCTGACCGCCGAGGCGGTGCGCTTCGACGTCCTGGTCGCCGAGCCCGACGAGCGCGCCCGCTTCTCGCACATCTTGCTGCGCGACGTCCTCTACGCCGAGCTGCCCGCGCCGCGGCGCGCCGACCTGCACGCCGCCATCGGCCGCGCGCTGCTGCAGCGCCTCGCCAGCGAGCCGGCGGCGTCGCTGGCCGAGCCCCTGCACCACCTGTTCGAGGCGGTGCCCGTGGTGCCCCCCGACGAGGCCATCACCTGGGCCCGCCGCGCCGCCCAGCGCGCCGCCGCTGCGCTCGCCTTCGACGAGGCCGCCGCCCTGCTCGAGCGCGCGCTCGCGTTGCTGCCGCCCGGCCACGACGCCGAGCGCTGCGAGCTGCTGCTCGAGCAGGCCGCGGCGCAGATCGGCGCCGGCGCGACCACCCGGGGGCTCGACACCGCGCTGGCGGCCGCCGCGCTGGCCCGGCGTCTGGGCGATCCGGTGCACCTCGCGCGCGCCGCGCTGACCCAGGGCAGCGTGTTCCGCTTTGCCCTGGTCGATCCCGTGCTGGTCGCCGCGCTCGAGGAGGCGCTGCGCGCGCTGCCGGCCACCGAGGTCGCGCTGCGCGCCCGGGTGCTCGGGCGCCTCGCCGCCGCGCTGCAGCCGGCCGCCGATCCCAGCGGACCGATGGCGCTGGCGCGCGAGGCCATCGCGCTGACCGACGAGCTCGACGCCGACACCCGCCTCGAGGTGCTGGTCACCGCCAGCTCGGCGCTGGTCTATCACGCCGATCCGCTGGAGCGCCGACCGCTCGACGAGGAGCTGGTCGAGCTGGCCACTGCGCGCGGCCACCGCCTCGCCGCGCTACGCGGCCTGCAGCGCCTGACCTTCGATCACCTCGAGACCGGGGACGTCACCGCCGCCGATCGCGCCATCGAGCGCTACCAGGCCGTGGCCCGCGAGACCGCGCTGCCGGCGCTGTGCTGGCAGGGGCCGATGCTGCGCTCGATGCGCGCCATCATGCGCGGCGACCACGCGACCAGCGAGCAGCTGACCGCCGAGGCCGACGCCATCATCGCCCGCCTCGACGACTGGAACGCCGGCCTGCCCGCCCTGTTCCAGCGCCTGGCGCGGCTGTCCGCGGCGCAGCGCCTCGACGAGCTGGCGGCCTGCCTGCAACCCAGCCTCGACGCCCTGGCCCGCCTCAAGGAGCCGCTGCTCAGCGGCTGCTTGCGCGTCGGCATGCTGGCCCGCCTCGGTCGCGCCGAGGAGGCTCGCCCGCTGCTCGTGAGCCTGGTGCCGCAGGTGGCCGGGCGCCGCATGGCGTGCTGGCTGGCCGAGGCCGCCGTCGCGCTGCGTGAGCCCGAGGTGGCCGCGCAGCTGCTGCCCATCCTGCAACCGCTGGCGCATCGCAACCACGTCTGGGGCGGCTTCACCATGGTGTGCGAGGGCCCCATCGGGCACCTGCTGGCGCGCCTGCTCGCCGTGCTTGGACGCCACGACGACGCCGAACGGGCCTACCAGGACGCCCTGGTGCGCGCCGCCCGCCTCGACGCGCCCCCCCTCTTGCAGCGCATCGAGCGCGATCGCGACGCCGACCTCGGCCAGCCGCGCCCGCGCCCGACCAGCGCCGCGCCCGCGCCGCCGTCACCCAGCTTCGAGCTTCGCCGCGACGGCGCCCTGTGGACCGTCACCGGCGATCGCACCTTCCACCTCAAGGACAGCCGCGGCCTGCAGATCCTGGCCCAGCTGGTGGCGCGCCCCGGGGTCGACCACCACGTCACCGATCTGCTGGCCCGGCCCGGCGACCCCGCGTTGCTGGAGGACGCCGGCGACGTCATCGACGCCCGCGCCATCGCCGCCTACCGCGATCGCCTCGAGGATCTGCGCGAGGTCGTCAGCGAGGCCGAGTCGCACGGCGACCTCGCCCGCGCCGCCCGCGCCCGCGAGGAGCTCGACGCCATCGCCACCGAGCTGGCCCGCGGCGTCGGCCTCGGCGGCCGGCCTCGCAAGGCCGCCTCCAGCGCCGAGCGCGCCCGCGTCAACGTGCGCCAGCGCGTGCAGGACGCCATCACCCGCATCGCCGAGCACAGCCCCGCCCTGGGCAAGCACCTGCGCCAGACCATCCGCACCGGCTCGTTCTGCCGTTACGACCCATAGATCTCGCGCGCTTGCGCCGTCGTTACGATGTCACACGGGAAGTGACGCCCTCCAGTCGAACCCCACAACTGGAGAACGCCATGACCGCCACCGCCGCCACGAACACCGCCGCCAGCACCGCCGCCATCGATCCCGCCAAGCTCGACGCCTTCCTCGGCCAGGTCGTCGGCGACGCCGGCGCCGCCTTCAGCGCCGCCCTGGTCGTGGTCGGCGACCGCCTCGGCCTGTACAAGGCGCTGACCCAGGGCGCCTGCGACGCCGCCGAGCTGGCCCGCCGCACCGGCACCCAGGAGCGCTACGTGCAGGAGTGGCTCGACGCCCAGGCCTCGGGCGGCTATGTCCGCTATGACAAGACCACGCGCACCTACGAGCTGCCGCCCGAGCAGGCCACCGCGCTGGCCGACGAGCAGTCGCCCGCCTTCATGCCCGGCATGTTCCAGGTCATGCACGCGGTCTGGTCCGCCGTCGACCGCATGAGCGAGAACTTCAAGAGCGGCAGCGGCCTGCCCTGGGCCGAGCACCACAACTGCCTGTTCGAGGGCACCGAGCGCTTCTTCCGCGCCGGCTATCGCGGCAACCTCATCACCTCGTGGCTGCCCGCCCTCGACGGCGTGGTCGCCAAGCTGGAGCGCGGTGCCAAGGTCGCCGACGTCGGCTGCGGCCTCGGCGCCTCGACCATCCTGATGGCGCAGGCCTTTCCGCGCTCGCGCTTCTATGGCTACGACTCGCACGCCGGCTCGATCGACCTGGCCCGCCAGCGCGCCGCCGCCGCCGGCGTCGCCGACCGCGTCAGCTTCGAGGTCGCCGGCGCCACCGACTTCCCCGGCCGCGACTATGATCTCATCGCGCACTTCGACTGCCTGCACGACATGGAGGACCCCGTCGGCGCCGCCCGCCACGCCCGCGAGACGCTGGCCCGTGACGGCAGCTGGATGATCGTCGAGCCCTTCGCCGCCGACGCCCGCGAGGACAACCACAACGCGGTCGGCCGCGTCTTCTACTCCTGCTCGACCATGATCTGCGTGCCGCACTCGCTGTCCCGCCGCGGCCCCGCCCTGGGCGCCCAGGCCGGCGAGACCCGCCTGCGCCAGATCGCCCGCGACGGCGGCTTCGACCGCTTCCGCCGCGCCACCCAGACCCCCTTCAACCTGATCCTCGAAGCCCGCGTCTGAGCATCGCTGCCCAGCCTAGGAATCGACGTTCAGCGCCAGATGTAGCGTCCCCTCCGGCGCCTGGTGGACCTCGATACTGACCAGATCGAGGTCCTCGAGGTCGTGGGCCCAGATGCCGTACTTGCCGTCGGTGCGATTGCGATTGATCACACCACCGCGCTGCTCCATCGGCAGCGTCTTCTGGGTGGCGGTGGCCTCCTCTTCCACATAGATCCGTCGGTACTCGCGTCCAATCGACCGCGCCACCTCGGCCCGCGAGAAGCCACGCGGATCCGACGACGCGAGATCGATCAGCACCGCCCGCTCCAGCGGATAGTCGATGATGACCACGACCTTGTCGGATCGAATGACGATCTCGTCAGGGTGCCGCATCCTGGCAATCTCCGGCTCGGGGTCCTCCAGATGCACCCAGGGGCTGATGCCGTCGGGGAAGAACTCCAGATCCTCGGGCAGCGCCTCGACCTCGAACTCGATCTGGGTGACGACTGGCCAGCGCTCGTGCGCCCGCGTTCGCTGGAGGAAGGCCTCCTCGTCGGCTCGCCCGCCTGCCACCTCGTCGGCACCCGCGCCACTGGGACGGCGCTGCTGGCCCCGCCGCCTCAGCACCAGTAGCACCGCCAGCACGAGGACGACCCCGACCAGCACCAGCACTCCGATCATCATCGTCGTCGCACGCTCGTGCTAGGTGAACACGATCATCGGCCCGCGCGCGATGCTGATCCGTGCCGCCTCGTACAGCAGCAGCCATGCCGCGAGCTCGCGGTAGAGCGGACCATCGTCGCCAATGATCGCGTTCAGCCGCGCGGCCTCGGCGTCGTTCAGCTCGCCGTCCGCGTCCAGTTCGATCCCCAGCGCCGGCGCGACCTCGACCAGCTCGTCTCGCAGTCGCTGCGTCGACCCCAGCATGCCGCCCGCGACCGGCAGGTCGTCGGTCCCGAAGATGACCTCGCTGAAGCGCTGCGGCACGTAGAAGCCCTCGGCATCCGAGTGCACCAGCAGATGGAAGTCGAAGCTCTCGCCGGCCTCCTGGACCGCCGGATCCTGCGCAGGATCGCCGTCGCCGTCCTCATCCTCGGCCGACGCCACGTATGTCGGGTCCTGCCGCCGCCGCGCCGCCGCCCGGCGCAGGTAGTGGAGGAAGCTGTAGGGCATGCTGTCGAGGTCCGAGCGCATCTCGATCAGCCCGAGCTCGGTCGGCTCCTGGTGCGCCTGCAGCCCCGCCTCGACCAGCAGCTCATTCACGATCTCGAGCTGCGCGCGCACCCACGCCGCGCCATCCTCGTCACTCTCATCGAGGTCCGCCAGCAAGCCGACGACGATTCCCAGTCCCATGCCGGGACTATCGGTCCAGCCCACCCGCGAGGCAACCCTCCAGCTAGCGCCCGCCGGGCCGGATCGGCGTATGATGACAGCGTGCGGCCTCTCACCAGCGTGTTCCTGGCTGCCGTGCTGGCCAGCAGCGGCTGCAGCGTCGGCGACAAGCTCTACCACTGCGATGCCACGCACGCGTGCCAGAACGGCGCCCAGGCCGGCGTGTGCGAGCCGACCGGGTACTGCAGCTTCACCGATCTCGGCTGCGTCGGTGTGCCGCGCCGCTATGGCAGCGCCGCGCCCGACGGCATCGCGCGCTTCTGTGTCAGCGCCACCGGGGACGCCGGCCTCGCCGACGCCAGCCTCGACGCCGGCGGTGACGCCACCATGACCGACGCCGCCCCGCCCGACGCCATGCGCGACGGCGCCCCCGTCGACGCCGCGCCGCCCAGCAACTGCTGGAGCAACCTGGCCGCCGGCCCCGAGCACATGTGCGCCTGGAAGAACGACGGCAGCTACTTCTGCTGGGGCAACCCCATGAACGGCCGCCTCGGCGCGCGCCAGCCCGCGGGCCCCGGCCAGCCGGTGCTGGGCGCCGCGCCGCCGACCCCGGGCTCGCTGGCGCTGGGCGACGAGTTCACCTGCGGCGTCGCCACCGACAACGACCTGTGGTGCGCCGGCGGCAACGGCGCCGGCCAGCTCGGCGACGGCACCACCGGCGAGCGCGCGACAGCATTCGTCAAGGTGCGCACGTCCTCGACGGCGACCTTGATGAGCGTGCAGCGAGCCAGCGCAGGCTTCGATCACGCCTGCGCCCAGCAATCCGGGACCATCTATTGCTGGGGCAACAACGACCGCGGCCAGCTCGGGCGGGACCCGGGCACCCTGCTCTCCAGCCCGTATGCGCTCGCGCTCACCGGCGTCACCGGTGCGCGCGGCCTGCAGTCGGGCAACCACCACAACTGCTACATCACCGACTCGCCCGCCGCCGGCTCGGTGTGGTGCTTCGGGCGTGGCATCGAGGGCCAGCTCGGCACCACGACTCCCGCCGACTCCTTCACCCCGGTGCGCGCGGGCACCCTGACCGGGATCACCCGCCTCGCGCTGGGCGCCTTCGGCTCGTGCGCGCTCAACGGCGCCGGCGAGGTCTACTGCTGGGGCAAGAACACCACCGGGCGCTTCGGCGTCGGCGACATGTCGAACCACCCCACGCCGGTCAAGATGCTCGGCCTCACCGTCACCATCACGCGGATCGCGGTCAGCGACGACTCGGTGTGCGCCATCTGCACCTGCGGCAACGTCTGGTGCGCGGGCTCCAACGACCGCGGCCGCCTGGGCCAGCCGATGGCGACCACGATGGCGCTGATGCCGATGCAGATCCCGTCCTTCGACGGCGCCGTCGACCTCGCCCTCGGCTATCACAATGGCTGCATCACCCGCACCAATGGCGAGATCTGGTGCTGGGGCGGCAACGACGCCGGCGAGCTCGGCCGCGATCCGGTCAGCGTGGCCCAGAGCTCGACGCCGCTGCGCTTGATGGGCGTCAGCTGCCCCTGACGTCAGTGCGCGTGCTTGCCGTGGCCGTGCTTCGGCGTGGGCACCTCGAACGCCTTCTCGCACAGGTGCACCACTGACGGTGGCAGCGGGCGCATCCGATACTGCAGCCGCCAGTGCAGCAGGGCACCCTCGGGGGGCTCGGGTGTGACGCTGCCGGCCTCGACCAGCTCGGGATGGCGCAGCCGGTCGCGCAGGTCGAGGTGATCGATGAGGCGCGGCAGCGGAAACGCCGCCCCGGTGGTATGGGCGAGGGTCTCGCCGTTGCCGTTGGTCAGGGACTTGGCCTCGAAGACGAGGTGTTGCTCATGCGGCGCGCGCGCGCCCTCGGCCGCCAGGCTGGCGCGCGACACCTCGCGCACGTCGGCCTCCGGACCCACCACGTAGGCGCCTGCCACACGGGCGAACATCGCAAACACGCTCGAGTGGTCCGCCTCGCCGACCAGCGCGAATTGCGGGTCGTGCTCCATGGCCTCGAGCATCCCGTTGCGCAGCCCTTCGCTCCACCCGAGCTCGCGCACGCACACCAGGTGCAGCCACCACGGCGCCTCCCGCGCGGCGAAGAAGTCGAGCGCGTCAGGCAGACGCTCGAACCACTTGCGGTGAACCCACACGTCCTGGCCCGCGAGCTGCAGACAGGGCTTCCCGCAGACACAGTCCTCGATCAACGTGGAGGTCATCATGGGCGTGCCGTCATCATGGCACGCCCGCTGTGCGGCAGGGGCCGAGCCTCTGGCACCGCGTCTACCGCGGCGGCCGACATCGCGTAGGCTTCCAGCATGGACATCCTCGCCGCCGGCCGCGGCCGGCCCTACGCCGAGGGCGACGCGCTCGATCACCGGGCCCCGCTGGTGTGGACCGTGCCCGACGTCTTCGACGCCGCCACCTGCGCGCGCTGGATCGACCGCATCGACGCCCTGCGCCCCGCCGCCGCGCCCATCTCGACCTCGGGCGGCTTCGAGATGCGCCCCGACATCCGCAACAACGAGCGCGTCGTCATCGACGACCCCGCGCTGGCCGCCGACCTCTACGCCCGCGTCGCCCACGCCGTGCCGCCCACGCTGGCCGACCGCCGCCCGGTCGGCGCCAACGAGCGCTTCCGCTGCTACCGCTACCGGCCTGGCCAGCGCTTCGCGCGCCACTACGACGGCTACTTCGAGCGCGACACCGGCGAGCGCAGCCTGCTCACCCTGATGGTCTATCTCAACGAAGGCTTCGAGGGCGGCTCCACCGTGTTCCACGACCTCGGCTTGGTCGTCACCCCGCGCGCCGGCCACGCCCTGCTGTTCCAGCACCACCTGCTGCACGAAGGCTGCACCGTGCACGTCGGCACCAAGTACGCCCTGCGCTCCGACGTCATGTACAGCGCGCGCTGACCATCATCATCAGGGCACCTGCACCGCCACCAGATACAGCTGCGCGCCCTCGCTGTCGGTCGTCCAGGTCACCGTGTAGTCGCCCGGCGTCGTCACCAGTCGCCAGGCGCTGGCGACCTGCACATAGCCGCTGCCGCTGATGCTGGTCAGGCCGGTGGCCGCGGGAATCACCTGGAAGCCGTCGCCCGGGACCGCGACATGCCGGCTCCCGACCGCGCGCACGCCGCCCGAGCCCCACCACCAGGCCACCAGGATCGCCTTGCCGCTCACGTGCACGCTGCCGCTGGTGATGCTGCTGGCCGTCGCTCGCTCGACCCAGCTGGCGTCCTCGACCGCTCCGCCGCCGATGACCTCCACCGCCGACAAGGTCACCTCGTCGCCGCTACCCACGTTGCCCCAGGTCATCGAGAAGGTGTGGCCGGCGCCGCCCAGCGCGCCCGCCCGCTGATACAGCGCGGTGGCGCTGGTCGGCCAGCTGGCATACGCGTGCACGTCGCCGACGCGCGAATAGCCGTTACCGAAGCCATCACCCGGTGCATCCGGCGCCGCCGCCCAGGTCCCCCGCGCCAGGCTGACCAGCAGCGTGGAGCCCGCCCGCGTGGTGACCGGGCTGGTGGTCAGCGTGCCCGTCGCCGGCGCCTGCATGTACGCCCGCTGCGCCAGTGCCGCCGCGCCCACCATCGCCGCGCTGGTGCCGGCGTCCACCTGCGTCGCCGCGTCCGTCCCGGTAGCTGCATCCTTCCCCGCCGCCGCATCCCCCACCGCGCCATCGAAGCCCCCCGCGTCCCCGGCGCCGGCATCGCGCGCCTCGCCATCCGCCCCGCACCCCGCGACGACCCACGCCGCCAGCGCAGCGAGCGCCGTGGCGTACGAGTTTGCCCTCCTGGCGCCTGTGCTGTGCATGCACAGCCATTCTGTCACTTCGTCGGGGCTAATATGGCGTCCATGCGACTCTCGACCTGGGTCCTCGTGATGTGCGGGCTGGGCACGATGTGCGGCGTGGCGCAGGCCGACCGCGCGGCCGCGACCAAGCTCAACGTGGCCGGCATGAAGGAGTACAACAAGGGTCACTGGGACGAGGCCCAGGCGCGCTTCACCGAGGCCATCGCCGCGGACGCCGACTTCGTGCTGCCGCACTACAACCTGGGCTCGGTGCTCTCCATCCTCGGCGAGTGGAAGGCGGCCCTGGCCGAGATCACGTGGCTCGTCGCCTCCCCCGATCCCGAGGCCAGGAAGAAGCTCACCAAGGCCCTCAAGGATGCCGACTTCGATCGCACGTCGACCCTGCCCGTGTTCCGCGCCGCCATCGGCGCCCCTGCATGGGACAGCCTCGACGCCGCGGCCCGGCTCGCCGAGCGCAACGGGACCTGGTTCGCCGAGGGCAGCGCCTGCGGATCGCCCTGGGTCAGCATGACCGTCAAGGCCAGCAAGGTCACGCTGCAGACCTTCTTCGCGTGCAACGCGGATCAGTCGAAGACCACCGACACCGGCACCGCCAAGCTGGCCGCCGGCACCCTGACCATCACCTGGAAGAAGAACAAGAAGGGCGCCATCTCCGGCAAGTCCGCGGTCAGCTTCGAACCCTGCGACGACCTCCCCGACCTCACCTGTGTCCGACTGGACAACTTCGATCAGCAGCTGGAGCGAGGCCGCCTGTCGGCCTTCTTCACGCCTTAGCGACCGGAGGTCTCGGCGGGCTCGCCGCCAACGCGGCAGCCGAGCGGCCGCTACGGGCAGCCCTTGTAGGCCGCAGCCTCGGTCTTGTACGTCTTCTCGGACTTCTTCCAGGTGTTGCCCTTGAACTGGTACTTGCGGATCGTGTGGGTGCCGTCGGAGTTCTCGAGCCACTGGTAGACGACCTTGGCCTTGGCCAGCTGCTCGAGGCCGTCGATGATCACGCACTTCTTGCCGCGGAAAGACACGTCGTCGTACTCGACGAACAGCCGGAGGCGATCACCGTCGATCCCGAGCGCGCGGTACTTGGGCGCGACCTTCTCGAAGTTGGCCTCTCCGGAGGCGTTCATGTACTCGCCCCACTTGACCAGGACGCCGCACAGCTTCTCGGCGTCGGCGACCGCGATGGAGGTGCCCTTCCAGACGATCGCCGTGGCGCCGCTGCCGATCTCCTTGGCCACACTGGCGGCGCACGTCTTCGCGAGCTCGAGATGGTAGGCCCCGGCGCCGATGCGCACGTTCGGGTTCCCGTCCAGGGCAGGCTTGCCGACCAGGATCTTCTCGAACTTCTGCGCCGACTCGAGCGCCGTGAACAGCGTGCCGCGCTGGACCAGCAGGTCGATCGCGTCACAGATCCACGGGATGTCGGCGACGGTGATGGTCCAGTCGTCGCCGGCCTTGACCCCCTTGGGGTGGCGCTCGAAGTTGGGGCTCTTCAGCTTGTCGCCGGGCTTCAGCTTCTTCTTGGCGATGGCCAGCATCGCGCGGCACTTGCCGTACTCCTGCAGCTCATCGACCAGCGAGCTGTTGAGCCGGCGCATGTCCGAGTGCAGCTGCTCCTCGACCTCGCTCCTGGCGTCGGCCCGCGCCTCGCGGGCCTGCGCCATCGCCACCACCAGCACCACTGCTGCGATCATCGACGGCTTCATGGTCATCGTGCCCCTCCCCCTTCGCCCAGCCTGGGCGGCCAGCGTACACGAGGGGCGAGCAGGATGTCAGGGAACGCTCGCCGATACCGCCTCGCGCCGGGCCCCCAGCATGTGCGATCGTGAATAGGCCCACTGGTCGGAGGTCGAAGGTGCCCATGAAGGCGTGGCCTGGATTGCTGGTCGTGCTCGCGCTGGTCCCGGCGTGCGGAGGCAGGGCCCGGATCCCGCGCTTCACGGGTTCCGGCAACTTGCGGCTGACGGTTGACGCGTGGGTCAAGATCTCGGCGCCCTCGGGTGCGATCGCGGTCACGTCCACAGGCGCCGCAGACGTGCCCAACCAGATGCGTGTGATCAACCGCGACGGGCTGCCGCGCGATCGCCCGGTCGATGTAGTCTACGTGGTCGACACCACGGGCTCGATGGGGGACGACATCGGCGCCGCCAAGGCGCAGATGCGAGCCATCCTGCGCGATCTGACGACCTGGAACGCGGATCGACGGGTGGGGATCGTGGCCTACCGCGATCGCGGCGATCCGTACGTGGCCATGGTCGTGCTGCCGCTCGAGGTCGATGAGCAGCGCATCCTGGACGGGATCGAGTCGCTGCGGGTCCATGGCGGCGGTGACCTGAGAGAACACGTCTACGCCGCGCTGCACACGGGGCTGCACGAGCAGCCCTGGCGGCCGGGCGCGTCGCACCACATCGTGCTCATCGGTGACGCGCCGCCGCACGAGGACTACGACGACGATCCGAGGAACTACAAGAGCGTGATGGCCGATGCCGCACGGCCCGACCTCGCGGTGAAGATCCACACCATCGGAGTCACCTGCGACAAGATCTGCCAGGGCGCGCTGTCGGCGGAGTTCAAGTGATGCGCGCGACGAAGACGACCTGGGTGCTCGCGCTCCTCGCGGTGGTCGTAGCGGGAGCCGGCTGCGGCTCGCGCATGGTGAAGCTCGACCCGAAGAAGGTCCGCAGCGTGCGCGTCGTGCTGGCCGATCGGGGCGAGAGCTACTGCCCCGCGAAGCTCTTGCCGGAGGTGGTGGCGGTGGTCGAGTACACCGACGGCCGGGTGTTCGAGACCTGGGCGCCAGCGAATCGCAACGGGAAGCTGCGTGCGCACGATCTGGCGTGGACGGCCGAGGTCGGCGTGGTCGAGGACAATGGCGTGATGACGATGCCGCTCGACCTCCTGGGCTGGCACGATCGGGTCTTCGCGGTGCGCGCGCAGGTCCCGACGCGGCCTGAGCTCAGGGGCGAGCAGCGCGTCAAGCCCAGGTTCGACTGCGCCGTGGTCGCCGAGGCGAGCGGGCTGGACGGGCGCAATGACGCCTCGCAGGGGGGAGCTGGCAAGCCTGGTGGGGCAGGGCCGCGCGTCGAGGTCGCGCTGGCGTATGTGGACACCAAGCTGCACGGGCGCCTGGTCTTCGTGCGCGTGCGCGATCGCGACCTCGGTCGCTGGGAGTACTACCTGGTGGATCGGCGCGCCGGGCAGCGGCTCACGATCGCGGCCAAGGGCGGCGACGGCGGCGCCGGCGGGAACGGCGCCATCGGCGTCGCCGGCCAGAGCGGACAGCGTGGCGCAGACGGCGCCAGCGGTGGCATGTGCGAGAACGGCCGCGACGGTCAGTCGGGCACCGACGGTCAGCCCGGCAGTGATGGTCGGCCCGGCGGTCACGGTGGCGACGGGGGCCGAGGTGCCACGGTCACCGTGCGCTATCCGGCCGCGTTCCCGGAGCTGCTGCAGGCGATCGACATCTCGGTCGCTGGTGGCGCCGGCGGCCAGGGCGGGAGTGGCGGCGCAGGCGGCGAGGGCGGCGCGGGCGGCTCGGGCGGCAACGGCGGCTCGGCGGGACCGACGTCGGATCCGACCCAGGCCTGCACGACCTCCGCGGGCAGCAGCGGACCTGCCGGGCGCAAAGGCGAGAACGGCCGCGCCGGGAGCGCCGGTGCGGCCGGCAATCCAGGCGCCCCCGGTACGATCGAGGCGCTGCCGAGCAACATGCGCGAGGTGCTTGCGTTCGAGCTCGGGCGCGGCTGGACGCTGACGCTACCGTGAGCACCATGATGGGATCGCCGGGTCACACCAGGACGGTGCGCAACCCCGCATCCAGTCGGCGCAGATCATCGGGATCAGAAGTCAAGACACCCTGGTCGCGCGCCCTGGCGCACAGCACCACGGAAGCATCGATCACATCGCTGGTCCGGCTCACACCGCAGAGCTGCCCCGCGGCCCGTGCCCTGGCGTCGTCGAGCACCTCCACCTCGACCACGCGTGAACCCAGCAGCCTCGCCAGTCGCGCCTGTCTGCGTCCGTTGCGCCAGACCTGCGCGACCACGCCCGCCGGGACGCCCAGCTTCATCCCCTGCGCCAGCGCCCGTGCCACGATGGCGACGACCTTCCGATCCCCGCGCTCGAAGGCGATCAACGCCCCCGCATCCAGCGTCAACCCCGCCATGGTCACGCCTTCTTGCGGCGGCGACGCCCGGCCCTTGCCCCGCCCGCCAAGGCCGCATCCGCAGCGCGAATCTCCGCCGGCCGCAGCGGTCCTCCCGACTGCTCCAGCATCTCCACCAGCAGGTCATCGAGCTCGTCGAGCGTCGCCTTCTGCGCCAGCGCCGCCGAGACATACGCACTCATCGACGCCGCGCGCCCTCTCCGGACCGCCCGCTGTGCCCGCTGCAGGACATCCCGCGGCACACTGACCGCGATCTTCGCTGTAGTCATACCGGAAATCATACCGTCGATCCCTCCCACCGTCCGGCAAACCTACACCCGCGCTCTGACATGACGGCCGAGGCCTGGCAGAGGGCCCTCAGACTCAGGCTAGAAGCGCTGGAGGCCGCACTGCGAGACGTTGATCGTGATCGCGCCCGGTGTCGCTTCGTTCACGCCGATGGGCACGGGCGTGGAGCTGACGCACCCGGTGATCACTGCGAGCTGCGGCGTCCCGGTCTCGCAGTTCTGGACACCAAACGTGTTGCCCACGGCGTCCAGCGCCTCCCCGGCGAAGCGTGCCAGCGGCAAGTTCACGCACAGCCCTATCGTGGACGTCGCGCTCGCGAGGAAGTGGTTGTGGCCAGGATCGCCAGCACGCCCCAGGTCGATCGCGTCCAGGTCCGTGCTGCCGCCGATCTGCTCCTCCACCACGACGTCCGCGGAGTTGTCACGGAAGGTTCCGTTGCGGAGCTGGAGCGCCGCGCCCGAGGTCACCCGCAGACCGCCACCGGCGTTGTTGTATGACGAAAGGTTGAGGATCTGGTTCAGCGGCGGCGAGCCTCCGCTGCGAGCAATCGCGACTCCTGCGCTGGCGTTGTCCGTGGTGTAGACGGCGTAGTTCCCGGCGTCGATCGTGATCTGACCGAGCACGCTGATGCCGTTGCGGGTATTGCGGGACGCGCTGATCGGGTTTCCGAAGGCGCCGTACCCGAGGCGCAAGCGACCGCGATGCATGACCAGGATGCCGTCTGCCGGATCGGCGGCGGTGCCGTTGTCATGGACCTCCACCGTGCCTGCCAGCCTCAGGTCGCCGTCGAGCGGCGCTCCGCTGTCGGGCCCGCCGACGACGATCCCGGCCCGCCCCATGTGATGGATGAGCACGCTGGACACCAGAACCTCGACCTGCGGGCCGGCTGCCTGCACCACGATCGCCGACTTCCCGTAGTACAGGCCCGGTCCGGCGCTGCCGGCCCCGCCGGAGATCTCCAGGCCCTGGAGCCTGATGTTCGACCCCTCGAGCACAAATCCGTCGCGACCCTGTCCCTCCGACGTCGGGACGACGGTGCTCACCTGGCGCAACCCGGTCACGTACGACGAGCCAGTCGTCAGCCTCGCGCCGGTGATGTGGACACCGCTGGGCACCCGGATCGGGAAGCGCTCGCCGGTGTTCCACGATGCATCGCCCAGCAGGACGATGGGACGGAAGGCCGGACTCATTGCGCGGACGCGCTCGACCGCCATGGTCAGCGTCTTCATCCGGCAGCCCGGCGCCGCATTGGTGCCGGGCGACAGATCGTCACCCAGCACGGGATCCACGAAGAGGGGTTGCTGGAACCCGAGGACACCACACGCCATGGCGGAACCGTCGACCGCCCCTCCGTCGCGAGCCGAGGCATCGGGCGACACCTGGCCGTCGGGATCCGCGCCACCGTCGGCGACCGTCGCCCCATCGGTTGACGCCCCTCCGCCGTCCACCTCCACTGCGTCGCCCGCCGCCATCGCGTCGTTCGCGGCCATCGCGTCGCTCGCATTCGTCTCGCCGCCACCGCCGCAGCCCGCGAGCGCCGCCACCATCATGAAGAGAACCGTTGATCGCATGCGGGCAGGCTAGAGCGCCGAACAGATAACGTCACGCGGCACGAAGGCGATCTGCGGTTTGCAGGTTGATGATGGCGCCGTGCCGACGCAGGTCGAACGTGTTCTTCCTCAGGGTGCGATACCGGGCGCG
>Ga0154020_10001188_pt1 | contig 32189 bp, 30 predicted proteins | sample Klosneuvirus_201_FD_109709 | JGI IMG/M metagenome (GOLD analysis project Ga0154020, IMG submission 109709) | Active sludge microbial communities from wastewater, Klosterneuburg, Austria - Klosneuvirus_20160825_MG | ecosystem: Engineered > WWTP > Aerobic digester > Activated sludge | place...
AAGCAAAGTATTTTAAGTTTCCAGCTTTATGAACCGACAACATAGGCACACACAGGTCGACCCCAGGGTTTGATCAATGTGTCATTAGGAGATTTTTGCGTTGCGCATAAACCTAAAATTTGTACTTTTGGTCTGCGCCGCCCAATCCTGCCAATCGCGTTTAGATGTGATGACCGGCAAGAAAGATTCCGCTGGATCCGAAAATACTCCCAATGCTGCACCAACCGAATCGGCTGATCCCGTATCATCCCCCGAAAGCCCAAGTCCTTCGGTCACGCCGAGCGCGACAATAGAACCGGTGGTGAGCCCCACCCCAACGCCAACAGTCACAGCACCAGCGACCCAGGGATTTGAATCGCCAAGCCCTCTGCAGCTCATCGAAGGAACGACCGCTACGTCTACCCCATTGAATTGCAGCAGCAGCTCGGGTCTATTTCCGGCTTTTTCCATTACCTCCCAGACAGACCCGGCGGCAAATTGCAGTCTTACGACATCTACGCAGCGCTTGATCTGTACCCCTGTTTATAAGGCTGGATTTGCCAATTGGTCATCGAGCGTAACGATTCAATGCGACATAAACGGCGCGACATTTACCCAAACCATGATGGTCAACGTCACAGATTCAAGTGCCTATTTAAAGGCTGCAAACGCTGGAGCAAATGACGGTTTCGCCAACGACCGCCACTCCATTGATACCGACGGCACAACACTTGTGGTCGGCGCCTGGGCTGAAGACAGCACGAGTTCGACCCCAAATGATCTTGGCTCCGATACGGGAGCTGCCTATGTCTATGCCCGCGTCAATGGCATGTGGGAGCAGCAGGCCTATCTGAAAGCTTCTTTTGCAGACAATCAGGACTATTTTGGGGTGTCTGTGGCAGTGAGCGGGGACACGATCGCCGTCGGCGCACTCGAAGAAGACAGCAACGGAACCGGCGAGAGTAACAACGGGTTGAGCAAGTCCGGAGCAGTTTATATTTTTGTGCGTGATACCAACGGCATCTGGAACCAACAGGCATTTTTAAAAGCTTCAGTCCCCAATGGGAGCGACCGATTTGGTCACGACCTCGCTCTCGAAGGTGATGTCCTGGTCGTTGGAGCCAAAAAAGAGGACAGCCAAGCCCTCGATGGCGGCGGCTTCTACATCTTTCGGCGATCGGGCGTGACCTGGGCACAGGAAAAGTGGGTATCCGGTACTGTTAACTACGGTGATTTCGCCGCTTCAATCAGCATCTCTGGCAACACGGTAGTCGCCACAGGTCTGTACCAAAACGCGCAGAAGGGAAATTGTCACATCTATGTTTATGATGGCTCTGATTGGAATCTGCAGCAAGTTGTCACTGCATCAAACCCCGACACTAATGACGAGTTTGGATTCAGCGTTGCGGTTGCGGGTAACCGCCTTGCGATCGGAGCACCACTTGAAGATAGTGACGGCACCTCAGGTTCCGACAATTCGGCGACCGATTCCGGCGCAGTCTATATCTTTGAAAGAGTCGGAACTGTATGGACCGAAACAGCCTATATAAAGGCGAATGTGGTTGGAGCGGGCGATGTGTTCGGACATCGCATTGCCATAGAAGGAGACTTCCTCGCAGTTGGGGCCAAGTTGGAGGATTCAATTGGCAACGACCCCGCGGACAATAGCCTTTCCGATGCAGGTGCTGCATACCTCTTTAAATTTGAACATGCAGTCTGGAGCCAAAAAGCCCTGTTGAAGGCGAGATCTCCCAATGCGAGCGGCAAATTTGGCAGCAGCCTGGCACTGAAAAACGGCATTTTGGCGATTGGCGAAGGCGGAGATGACAGCTCGGTCGCAGACCCGCAGGATGCCAGCCTGCCCGGCTCGGGAGCGGCGAACATTTTTGTCGTACCCAGCATATAGGGGTTCTTCGGTTCGGTTCTTCTCACTTCGTAATGGTGCCGCCCTCCGGGGTCGAACCGGAACGCTTTTAAGGGCACCGGATTTTGAGTCCGGCGTGTCTGCCAATTCCACCAGGGCGGCATATGAGAAGGAAAACCCGTGGAACTTCCTTAGATAAAGATTCCGCATCACAAAGTCCAGCGCAATCCACTCGTGCTGTAATATACTAATTTCACTGTATTTTTTAATGTGTAAAGTTTAACCTCATTCGTGGCGATAAGGCTGACGTAGACCGATGTGCTGTTCAGCCAATAGCAGGGTGCTAACGTGAATGAAAGTCAGAGACAAGCGAGACGAGCCAGCATCCGCGCAGAAGTCGCTGGCCATGAAATCAAAGGCCTTTTGCTTTTGCCAGGAACGCAGCTGCGCGTTCCGTTTATCCTCTGGGACATTTCCGACGAGGGGCTGGGCCTATGGGTCGCCTCAGAAGTCGCTACCGGAAATCACGTCAATCTGATCCTAAGCAAACCGACGTCCTGCAACGTAAAAGGGGAAGTGGTCTGGTGCCGCCCAAGTCAGGGCAAACCGGGATTTGATTGCGGCATGCGCGTTAATGACGAAAAAGAACTGCTCGCGTCCCTTTACAAAGCGATCACGAAATCCAATCTATAGTTTGCCGCCGGAAACCGACGAAGATCCGGATCCGGTCGTACCGGACCGCTTGCATTCGCAGTGAAATTGCTTTCCCGTCCTGGTATCTACCGACGACGCACACGACTGGACACCCTGCTGGTCGAATGCCTCGGGCGCTGCGTTGCAGGTATAGACGCGCGTGTTTGAAACCGTTGCATTGCCACGGGCCTGTTCCTCCGCGACCGCACAAGACTCCTCTACCGCGTACAGCAATTGTCCGCCCGCATCATTTTCCTTCCGCAGAAATTTATACATGCAGGCGCCCCGTTCTTTGTCCCGCAGTGCAGCCGTTCCTTCGGCTTTCATCTTTGCCCGCCGGAGAAATCTGCCACTGGCGTCCCGAATCGAAAACTCCCACTGGAAATCAGCCGTTTTGCCTTTTATTCCTCCGGCTGCTCCGCTGGCACCGGGATCAGCCCCCTGTGACCACAGCGCTGCAGAAAACGACGAAACCCCGAAAAAGAGGACCACCACCAATAAGCAATTTCGCTTCAACACCAGCATCCCTATTCGCCTCCAGCCCGCACCGGCCGCATCACTTCAGCATCGTAAATAACCCGCGCCAATTTTGCCTGACCGCGGATTGAAAGGTGAAAACAGTCTTCCGCCACATCATCGGCTTCGAGGTCCAGATTCGCGGTTTCCTCGATAAAGTGCAGGCGAACGGGGTTTTCCGGATACTTGTCTTTCTGCAACGAGGATGCGCGTCGGACGGCATTTTGTGCGGCAGTCCGAAATTCACGAATGCGGTTTGCGAGCGCTCCGATTCTTTCTGATTGATCGGCGCTATTAGCATCCCTGGCAAAAAGAGTCGGGCACATGGCTGCGGGATTTGGAGGTAGCACCTGTGAAATCAGATTCGCCTCAGGCGGAATTCCGGTACCAGCCTCTTTCGGGGCAGGCGGCAAAACCTGCACGAACTGGTTTTCACGCAGCTGGCCGCAGGCGATTTTGGTACCAAATGCCCGTACAAGCTTGGTCTGAATCGCCGGACTGGTCAGCAATTGTGTCACATTGACATAAGCTGGCACATAGATGTCAGTGCCCCCGGCTGGAACGCGCCCGTTGCGCAGGGCATGATGAAGCGCTTTAAACAGATTCTGCTCGAATTTAACCGCTGGGGTCATGCCCTCTAGGCGAGGCGCGCAGATGTCGTTTCCAGTGAAAAACATAAAAATCTTTTCCGGAAGTTCCCCGCCGGTTGCGTCAAGGATCCGCGCCATCTGCGCCGTTGCCGCGCTCGTGCGAGCGCCGTTTTCGGCCGCAATCAGTACATGTCCGGGAGCAACCTTAAAAGTACGTCCCAGCATATACCCCCAACTGAACTCTTCCGTATCGAGATAGGATTCGCTCAGCGATCGCAGAAGTCCTAAAGCCACCCACTCCACACTGCTGCGATACTCTTTCACCGTCGGCCACGCACGCCGCGGCGGAGGAACAACTGAGTCTTCAAGGACTGTTGCAGCAGAGGTCATTCCATTCCCGGCCGGGAATACCGATTCGATACCGCTGAGGTGAGTGGCCTGTGCCGTCACAGGTATCGTGCCGTTGAGAATCCCCCAAAGTGTAACGCTGTCAAATTCCAGATTCGGATGGGTCGCAGCTCCCGTCGAGATGCTATCGCCGCAGACGGCAAACCGCACCGGATCGGGATCCGCCCATACGGCCGTTCCAGAGGCGAAGGCCGCCATCGTTATGACAAAGCGCGATACAAAACTCATAAGCCTATTCCATGTATTGACGGGCAATTTTAGGTAAGCGCTTTGCCAATGCCACAAAGTCTTTAAATCCCGGACGAGCTGCCCGAAACAGCACGGGAGTCGCCACTCGCAACATCGAAACTTTCGGGTCGATGCCGCGTGCCAGTCCCTCAATCGTCATCAGACTTTTGGCCATCAGCAAGAGCCCTTCGGGCACTGGAATCCCCAAACGGTCCGCAGCGCGAAGGCACGACTCGATCAACTCCTGCAATGAGATTTTTTTCGGAGCGGCTTCGTCGGCCTGCTGTGCGTTGGAATCGGCGACGGTACTGGCACCGGTCCGGGCACTGGCGCGCGAGCCACCGGCTGGAGCAGCAGAGCGTTTCTTGACCAACGCCATCACTGCCTGCAGCTCCTTTTCGATCTTTGGACGGCTTACTTTTTTACCACCATCCTCAGCCATCACAACCAGCGCGTCGATTAACTGTTCAAGATCGACAGAGATGACCGCCCGCAGCAACGATGCGATGTGCTTACGATCCATTTCTCCGAGTTCACCGGCGAGCCCCCAGTCAAACAACCCAACACTACCGTCCTCCATCAGAATGAGATTACCGGCGTGGGGATCAGCGTGGAACAGGCCTAATTCGAATACCTGAACCAGAAGCTCCTGGAGTACTGTTTTTGCCAGTTTTTGGCGAAATCCCACAGGAATCTCAACTTTGCCCGCCACCACATCCGACAGCACTACACCACGAAAACGTTCGACAGCGAGAACACCATCAGTCGAAAATTGCTGGTTGACATCGGGTATATGGAGGACTTTCTGTCGGCGGTTCTTGAGTTTTTCCCGAACTTTTTCGATGGTATCCCGTTCGCGTGCCAGCGACATCTCCCGCCTGAATCCGCGGCACAGATCGCGTGTTTCTGCGATGCTGCGCTTTGCCACCAAAGTCAGTGCAAACGGCTCCAATATGCCGACTACACGTTCCAGCGCCGTCACGGATTCCATCAAACGTTCGCGGGCTTTTGGTTTAATAATCTTGATCACCCATTCGCGGCCGTCCTGATCAACCGCAGCGTGAACCTGCGCCATCGAAGCGACACCCAGCGGCGTGGCATCCACCTCCAACGTGGTCCGCCACCGGGGGATTTCTTTATCGAGAATGGACTGCACCTCGTCGAATGGAAGGGGGGGCCATTTCCCATACAATCGAGTCAGCCGCAACGTATCGGCCATCACATGTAACCGGGGTGACAAGCGGCTTAACACCACCTGCCCGGCTTTTCCGTATAACGGACCAAGTTCGTCGAACAGCGCCAGAACATTCTCACCGAATATGTCAAAAATCCGCTGCTCATCAGCGAGATTTTCTAATCCGGAAGACCGCAAGGCCGCAGCGCTTAGACGCCATGGCATGCCGAGCACCCCATGCCTCAACCAGGCGGTCCAGATCCGTTGAATTTCCGTCGCGACGGGAAAATTGGAGGCTTTGAGGGCTTTTTGCTTACCCCTGATTTTTTTCAGCTTCTGCCGCACCTTGCGCGCGCTTTGACTGGTCCGCACACTGCTGCGGACACTACCCCGACCGCCGCTTCGACCATTGTCATGAATTCCCACGGTGACCTCTCGCCTGCAACGCCATAATCAGGAGGCTTATCTATTGAATATGTGGCATGATATTTTAAATTTTTCGTGTGAGCCACCTGATATTGAGGAAAGAGGTCGCTGCGTTGAAATCAAAAGACGACATCGTTAAGAATTGGTTGCCACGTTATACGGGTACTACCCTGTTCGAATTTGGTGAGTATGTCCTCCTGACGAATTTCGCCAACTACGTCGATCAGTTTGCAAAGCGCTTCAATGTGCCAGTGAAAGGGCGTGATCGCCCCATGCAAACGGCGACCAATGCCAATAACCTGTCGATTATTAACTTTGGAATGGGCAGCGCCAACGCTGCGACCGTGATGGACCTGCTTTCGGCGATCAAGCCAAAGGGCGTCCTCTTTCTGGGAAAATGCGGAGGGGTCAAAAAATCCACGGAAATCGGACATTTTATTCTGCCAACCGCCGCCATCCGCGGCGAGGGAACCAGCTCTGATTATGCCGATCCCAGTGTGCCTGCTATGCCTTCGTTCAAATTACATAAATTTGTCTCAGAGAAGATCGTCGCCGCCGGTCTTGAATACCGTACGGGCGTCATCTACACCACCAACCGCCGGGTGTGGGAGCATGATGAGACCTTCAAACAGAAATTGCGTGATCTGCGGGTCATCGGCGTCGACATGGAAACAGCAACGCTTTTCGTCGTTGGCCTGATGAACGACATCTCCCGCGGCGCATTCCTTCTGGTATCGGATGTGCCTATGACACCTGAAGGAGTGAAAACAGAGGAAAGCGATCGGTCGGTAACCGCAAAATACGTCGACCTGCATCTTCAGATCGGCATCGAAGCCATGACCGAACTTGGCGCTAAAGGGGAAGCTATCAAACATTTCACCTACTAACCCGACTCTGTGAGTGCGCATGTTCATTCGGCCGTCCCAAAAAACAGTAGCGACCACTTCAACTCCGCGAAGGGACCTTGGCGGCCTATTGGCCGCGCCTCTCATTTTCTCGTGCCTCTCGTGCCTGTTTTCGATTTTTTGTACTGGTAAATCCTCGGTCGCTCAGGCTGAGCCATCGGTAAAACCAACAGAAAAATCTACGGAAAAACCTGCTGAAAAACCGCAGGGCATAAGTTCTCGCCGTGTCAGCCTCTATCAGTTGGAATCGGTCACCGTGACCGGAACCCGCAGGATTTCAGCTGAGATGCTGGAAATGGAGTTTGGCCTCAGACCAGGTGTAACCCTTAACGATGAACTGGTCATGAACACCCGCTCACGACTGCTCAGCCTTGGTCTTTTTCATTCGGTGCTGCTCAGGATGAAAAAGGGCAGCGCACCTGGCCAGGCACAGCTGATCGTTGAATGTGAGGACGATGAGCAGGTCCTGACCGATTGGGCCCTTGGCGGTGAAATGGCGGTGACGTTTACTGAAACCACCGCCCGAAGCGCCTCACCGGATGGCCCCCCAAGGGGCTACCGTCTCGGATTGGTGGGCCGAAATATTCTTAATGAGCAGCACCGCGCATCCGCCCTCGCAGACCTCGATGCCCGCGCCATCGTTCGCGAGGCGGAATTCGCCTATGGCCTGCCACGATTTACCACCGAAGACACCCAATTCGACACGAGAATCCACCTTGTCGATGTGTCCCACCGCTACCTGAACGCACTGGGATTTGGGGCGCGCGGTGAAGCGGTCTGGACACAATCCTATGAGAACTTGGGTGACGTTCAATACGGAATGGCAGTCTATGTCAACAGACAGCCGCGCTACTCACTCCCGGGGGCACCGACCAATGTGTCAGGTCCAAAAATCGGGTTTCACCGCGAAAGCCGCCTCCGGAAATTTGTTGCCGGACCGGGAAGCCTGCTGGAGGCATCATTACTGCTTGCCCCCATACAAGCTGAACACTCCATCGCGGAGATTAGGCTTGCCCGTTCGGTCGATCTTTTCACTTGGCTAAGTATGACTTTTGACCTGAACGCCTTGAGCGTTGGGACCACGGGATCTTCAGTCCGCGGAGAAGCCCGCTTTGACTTCCCCTTTTCGGGGGGGCACACCGGAATTGGCAGGGAACACAATGAGCAAGCGGAGACTTTTGTTCGGTTCCGCGGCGGGTTCGACAAATATGAAGACACCAGTCTGGTCGGATCAGCGGCCATCATTGGATTGCGCTATCACAGCTCTGGTTTTATCGCCGAACTGGCCCTGCAGATCACCCGCGTCCCTGCGGCTTTTTCGGAGCGGCTGAAGCCCGGTGAGGTCGCGCCATGAAGCGGATTCTCATCATGATAGCGGCACTCTTTGCGACCACTGCAATGGCACAGAGCCCTGCAGGTACACAAGGAACACTGGTAACAACAGCGACCTGGCAACAGGGCCCCCATCAGGTATTGTCAGCCCCGCTCCATGACTTTCTGACCCCGAAACAGCTGGATATGATCAATTCCGGATTTCCGACCTACAGCGCGCTTTCAGTGGCCATTCTGAATCCAGGTGAGACAAGCATCAGTGAGGAAGATGTCGTGCGCCGCGCCGTTTATCAGGTCAATTGTTCGGTGACGTTTGACACCTGGATGGAACAGTATGATGTAGAAAAACTCACCGCAGGTGGAAAGCACCTCGAGATAAAAAGGTTCGCCGACTACGCCGATGAATGTCTGACAGGCTTTATTTCGGATCACGAAAACACGAAGAAGCTTCATGGAGGCGGACTGCTGGTAGCCTCACTGGTAGTCAAGCAAACCTCGCCAGAGGAGACCGCAAAAATCAAAGCCTGGTTGGTTCGCCAGCAGTCTGGGCTGATGCAGGGCCTCTTCTCGCATATGCTGGGTGAACTCGCCCTGAATGCCTCGGCGAACGTGGTCGTCCGGGTTCCTGCCATTAAACAGAACGGGGGGTGACCATTGCGCTGGCACCAGTCCCTTATATTCCGGGGAGCCCTGCTCGCAGTTACAGTCTACCTGATTGGCTTTGCCGCGAGCACCCTCAGCATCCTTAACGGACTCAATTCCTTTGCTGAAATTGCTCAGAACGATGAGATCGAAAAAGCTCTGGCGGGAAATGTCAGCAACATTAAAGAAATCTACTCTCTGCGCCAGGCCTTGTACGGTGAACAAATCCGAACCACCCGCGCCAGCTGGCGGGCGTCTCATCCCAATCAATCAGTGACGCCTGACACGGTGCGCCAGTGGCTTGACTCCACGGATCTCAGCCGGCTGGAGGCCGGGACGCCATTCACCGTGACTCCCTTCGATCCCGCCGCCCACCCGGATCTCGCCGGGGGCGACGCCGCAAAGGATGTCCACTGGATCAACCGCGACACACTCAAAATCGAACATTGGGTGGTAGCGGTCCCGCGTGGCGAGCTTTTTGATTCCTATAAAACAGCGGAAGGCCTTCATCATGCGTATTTATTGATCGGTGCAACGCTGCATAGTCAGATCATTCCGCGCACCCTGAAATTCCACGGCATCGGACTTGGAGTTGTTTTAGTCCTGGCATTAATAGGATTTGGTGCCATGTCACGCCGGGTTCAACGCCAGGTGGGACGTCTCCTTCAAGGGTTCACCACCTGGTCTGAGCAGGATAATTCCTTTCGGTTTGGCCCGGGCTGGAGCGGAGAATTGAAGCTCATCACCTCCCAGTTCAACGTCATGGCTGACGAAGTGGAGGCCAATCGCCGGAAAAACCTCTACCTCGAAAAAATCGCGTCCTGGCAGGTCATCGCCCGCAAATTGGCGCACGAGGTCAAAAACCCCCTGACGCCGATCCAGATGATGGTGTCACAGCTCAAACGCAAATACAGCGGCGGTGACCCCGATTACACCAAATTGCTGGACGACGCCCAGAGTATTATCAGCGAAGAAATTACCGGCTTGCGCCGAATGGTTGATAGTTTTTCCAGCTTCGCGCGCCTGCCCCAGCCTATGCTGCAGCCCACCAATCTAAACGAAGTCTGCCGGCAGGTGGTTGAACTTCAGAAGGTCGCCTTTCCCGGGCATACAATTATTTTTCGCGCCAGTCACAATGCAGGTTCACCCGATGCAATGGTTCCTGCTGACGATCAACTCGTCCGCCAGGTTCTGCTGAATCTTATCAAGAATGCCGCTGAAGCTGCGGGTGACCACGGAGAAATCGTCGTGTCCTGTGAAGTATTGAGTAAAACAGCGATGGTTCAGGTGCAGGATAACGGACCGGGAATTCCACCGGAGATGCTCGGAAAAATTTTCGAGGCCTATGTCACAACCAAGCACACGGGGCCTTCACCGGGAATGGGACTTGGTCTGGCGATCTGCCAGAAAATTATGCTCGATCACGACGGAGACCTCACTGTCACCAGCAACCCGGGCAAAACCATTTTTACGATGAAATTTCAAAAAAACATGAATCCCGCCCACACCGGGCCAAAAACACGGACACTGGTCGAACCGGACACAACGCGCAGGTAGATCATGAAGCACGCAACCGAACCTCAGTCAGAAACAGCATCTCGCGAGAACATCCGCGGCCGACGGATCCTCATCGTCGACGATCACCGCAACATCCGCGTAAGCCTTCGCCTGACACTTGAGAGTGAAGGCGCGATGATTGTCGAAGCGGATACGGCAAAGAGCGCACTTGAAAAACTCGGCCGCCTGGAAAAAGGCATGACCGATTTTCCCTACCATGCAGTCCTGCTCGATATAAGAATGCCGGATGGCAGCGGTCTGGATGTTCTGAAGGAAATCTCGGGGTATGGCTTCGCTTCCAGAGTCATCATGATATCCGGTGAAGGCACCGTGCAAGATGCCTTTCAAGCCACACAGATGGGGGCCTTCGATTACATTGAAAAACCCTTCGCGCCTGAACGCATCCTTGTCAGTGTTGCGCGGTGTCTGGATTTCAACCGCATCAGGTCCGACAACGAGACTCTAACCCGGCTGACGAAACGTGGGATCGAACTTACGGGCGACCACCCACGCATTAAAGAGGTCATGACCATCGTTAAGCGTGTTGCCCCGACGGCCGGCCGCGTTTTGATCATCGGCGAAAGCGGAACTGGGAAGGAATTGGTCGCCCGCGCCATCCACCGGGAATCGACCAGATCAGACAAGCCACTCATCAAAGTTAACTGCGCCGCGATTCCGGCGACATTAATCGAAAGCGAGCTGTTTGGTCATGAAAAGGGCTCCTTTACCGGAGCAGGCAAACAGCGGCTTGGTGTCTTTGAACGCGCCGACGGCGGGTCTTTGTTCCTCGATGAAATCGGGGAGGTCAGCGCTGATGTTCAGGCCAAACTGCTGCGGGTTTTGCAAAGTGGCGAGTTCAACCGGGTTGGCGGTGAAAAAACCATCACCGTCGACGTTCGACTGATCGCCGCCACCAATCGCGACCTGTCAGAAATGGTCAAAGACGGCTCGTTCAGAGAGGACTTGTATTACCGGCTCAACGTCGTCACCATCAATACCCCGCCCTTGCGTGACCGCGCCTCAGATATTCCCGGGCTGGCACGCACCTTTCTGCAGGAGGCCTGCGAGGACCATTCGCTCGGTACAAGAACCTTTACTGAGAACGCCATTAAACAGCTGCAAGTCTGGCGCTGGCCCGGCAACATCCGTGAATTGAAAAATCTGGTCGAGCGAGTGGCTATTCTCTCGGATGACGCCATCATCGACTCCATCGATGAAATTTCCACTCCTCCTTCCGTCGCCACGCCGGCACCGGTAGCGCCAACGGCAGCTGCGCCCGACCTCCCGCCTTCGGAAGGTGATCTTTATCGCTTCGGCTGCGGTGTCATCAGCTGGGATGAGTTTCATGAAACCGCAGGCCGGGGTTATGTCAAACACGTCCTGCGGCACGCGAAGGGCAATGTATCGGAAGCCGCCAGGCTGCTCTGCCTGGAAAGGGCGTACTTGCACAGGCTTATGAAAAAACTCGGGATCCAGCGCGATGTAGTTGTTTCTGACTAGACCAGTGGATCGCCGGTAGTGTTGAATCACATATTACGATATTGTTTGGTGATCTAAAACCCGCAACCGCACCGCTGCCGCAGGTGGCATCCATTTGCCGCTTTCACCAGCCGGTGCACCGAACCGGAGATTGTCCATGAAGTCGACTCTTTTGCCGTTTTTGAGTTTTTTGTTTGCTCTCATCGGACTGGGTGCCGCTGGATATTTCTGGCGGCGGGCCTCATCACTTTACGCGCTGCTCGTTGAAGGCGCATCCCGTTACGAGGCCCTGCGGGCACACGCCGTCAAAATGGAAAAAGAGCATCAGATCGCCACCGAACGCCTCACCCAGAACCGCGACGCCATCGTGCGCATGGAAAAATCAATCGACGAGAGCCGGGCCCGGGTTGCTTCGATTGCAAAACAACTCGAAGCAAAGGAACAGGAACAAATCCATGTGACTGAAAAACTGGAACTGCAGAAAAATCATCTGATTAAGCAGTTTGATGCGGTCAACGCCCGGCTCGAATTGACGATCAGTTCGAAAAACGAAGCCGAACAGCGCCTCAATGACCTTACGCAAAAAACAGAAGGACGTTTCCAGTCCCAGATCAACGAACTTCGATCCACCAACAAAGACCTGCGTCAACGTCTGGAGCAGACGGAGAGTGCACTTAAAAAGTCGGAAGAACTGGCAGCAAAGAGCGCCAACCCCGATGAAGTGCGCCTGCTAAAAAGAAAGCTGGCGCAGTTCGAGCGCCTTTATGCGGGAATGAAAGGGATGCGCGAGCTCGCCGATGAGCGCAACCAGAATCTGGAAACCGCTGTGCGTAAGCTGGCGACCTACACATTAAAATCCCGACAGGCTGCCAGTAATGATGCACAATCAGCCATTCCGACGACCCTTGGACCTCTGGTCGGAGGCGCACTGGAGGTCATTGGCGCGGTGTTGATTGACGACGCGGACGCTCTCGACTTCAGCGGCCCGACCGATGCGTCCCTCTGACACGGAAGTCGGTACAGGGATCGAAGGAGGGGCCGCCTTTGATGCAGGTCCGTTTCCGGTGGACGCCTGGGCTCTTCTAAGTCCTGCCCTTACAGATCAGCGTCGGGAGCGGCTGATGACCGCGGCGAAAAATCGCACCCGGCGCCTTCGACTTGTGGTTCAGGACATTCACCATCCTCATAATGTTTCCGCTTGCCTGCGCTCTGCCGAGGCCTTCGGTGTCGCCGACGTGGACATCGTCAATCACCGTCAAAGCTTCAGACCTTCAACCGTCGCAAAAGGTGTCGGCGAATGGTTGAACATCCATAAGCACGACTCCATTGAGTCCTGCGCCGCCTACCTCAGAGAGGCTGGCTACCAAATCGCCGCAGGCTTTCCCGCCCAAGGCGCGACACCCCTTTATGCTCTGCCGGTCGACCGCCCCCTGGCTGTCGTCTTTGGCAACGAACATGCTGGCATCGCCGGCGAGTGGCTGCCCTACATCGATCTTCGCTTCACCATCCCCATGGTCGGACTGGTCGAAAGCCTGAATATTTCTGTATCCGCAGCCATTACCTTGCAGTCTCTGACTCATAAGGCGCGGACATCGCTTGGCGATTCCAGCTATTTGATTTCTGCTGCCGAGCAGTCGGAGCTCCTAAATCGGTGGATTTGTCGTCAGGTGCCTACCTGGAAGTCGCAGTTAGAACTTCTCAGAAACCGTTAAGTTTATTGGCATTTCAGCAAAAAACGCTCAAGTTTTTCTATAATCTTCCGATATAAGGACGCACGCAATGCACCTGGAGACCCCAAAGCATGCTGAATCCAATTCAATTCGTTGTTTGCCTTCTTTCCATATTCTTCCTCGCAGGCTGCCAACCCTCCGGTTTTAAGGGCACCAGCCCACGCCGGCAGCCCGCCACTGACCCGACCAAATCACCGGTCCCAATTAAACCTAACGGCGACGATGCTGGCCCGGCCAAGCCGGTCAGCGAAGAATTCTCCCTCGAAAAGACTGCCGGTGGGGTGGACATGGTTTGGCTGATCGACACGTCCGGCTCGATGCGCGAGGAGGCAGCCCAGGTCCAGAGAAATTTCGCAAGTTTCGCCAACACCTTATCGTCCAGATCCGGGACCAAATTTGCGTTGATTGCCAACAAACCAGGCAGCTCGTCGGGATTCGGATCTTCGATCGGGATCGACCTCGGGACTACTTCCACCGATCGGATGCAGATCGAAGTCGGCGTCGGAAGCACGAATGCACTGGCGCTTGCGGCTTCGGCCGTCTGCCCTGCCAACACCTCTACGGGATCAACCTCAGGAGACACCAGCTGGCTGCCAACCGGCGGAACGACCACTATCTGCGGCCAGACCATTTCCAATCCGGAAGCATCGAATCGCGTCACTGAAATTTCCGGACGCCTCGCGGGATTTTTTCGCGCGGACGCCAAGCCGGTTTTTGTCGTGGTCACCGACGATAACGCCCGAGGTGTTACCGATCAGAATTTCATGTCTATGGTCCAGCCTCACCTGGGTGGTAAGACTCCGACCGTTTACGCCTTCCGGGGCACTCAGGACCGGCCGGGCTGCAATGTTGCCACACCCGGAATCGCCTACGAAAAGCTCGCGACGGCATCCGGCGGGACCGTGTTCGATATCTGTGAAGCTGACTGGAGTCCGAACTTTTCCAGCCTGGGTCAAGCCGTGCTCGAATTGATCAAATCGACGTTTGATCTAAAAAATCCGGTTACGAGGATTGTAGGCGTCTACATCGATGGCCAGCTGCTTGCGGAAAGCGAATACTCGGTGACGGGACAGACCCTGACCCTGCAAAAAAATGCTGTCCCCGCCGACGGAAAGTTGCTGAAAATCAGCTATGAGACAACGCCCTAGCTGTCAAACTTCTCAACGATCAGATCGGCAAACCCGTCAAGATCGGTGAAATAAGTCCGCAGCGTGTAGGTGTCGTCAAACCATTCCACGAGAGAATCCTGACCGCCTTTTTTCGAAGCCTTGATCAGTTGCGGGTGGTTCGTCGTTAACTCCACCAGCCGCTCCGTTACCCCGGACCCGCGTGGATCACCCACCGGATACTTCTCGCGGATATAGCGCAGCGCGAAAAAGACCAGAACCGGATCGAGAGATTCCGCCAACTTCGCCAGCTTTTCGTGGTCGATGGTGCCATTTTCGATCCCAACGATAAATCTGAGAAAATCATTGCGCAACATAGGTCCTCCCCGCAACCGCAAATTAGCTTGGTTTATTGTCGCCCGGAGCGGGCGGAAGAGCAACCGATCTATTTGTTTCAACTGGCCTTTCCCATATCACTTTGGTAGCTTAACCGACCTGTAGGAACACCGTTTGCCAGACCTGGAAGCTGTCATGCACCCATTCGATCCAAGCACGGTAGAACAACCTGTTTTACACCGAGGAAGCCCATTTGGTCTGGCCCGTGCCCTGATCTCTGTTCTTGCCTGTTCCCTTATTTGCCTTGCAGCCTGCACCACCCCCGGAAAAGAAGCGACCTGGGGCGTGCAGCCCGACCGCGCCAGCCTGGTGCCAGCACGAACAGCGATTCTGCCGTGCCGCCCATGGCCGACGACTGCACGTTTCCACTCATTGCCACTGACCTCTTTGAAAGACGCGGAGCTGAAATCCATCTGCGATCAATTCGACGCCTTTGTCGTGGATGGGTTTAAGGCCCAGCCATACATGAGAGGGCTTTCACCGCGGCTGATTATAAAAGTACTGGAAGCGGAGAAAAACCCCCTCCTCCTCCAAAAAGGCTTCGACACCTGGAGTGGCGCAACACCGGCAACCTGCAATCTATGCACTTCAGCACCCGGTTTTTACAGCTCTGCTGTCACAAGCCGCCCGGAATGGCGGAAATGGCTGGCTGATTTTGGTCTGACCGCTAAAAGCGCTGACGCTCTGCTCATTCCTTTTGTGATGTACGCCTACGAAAACGAGCATGATGACCGGGGACTTCTTGAAAAAAGGCGTGCCGCCGGCGTGGCCCTGCTGCTGGTCGAATCCGCAACTGGCGCGCTGATTTGGGCAGGAGGTCAGGAGGCCGTAGCAGCCACCAAGGACCTTCACACTGCTGCGACGGTAAAGGACCTGGCCTTCGCCCCCTGGGAAAAAGTCATGCAGCGACTGCTGGTCAATAACATCTGGCGCGATTACCCCGGACGTCAGGAGCAATAAGGAGCCAAACCGATGGCTGACCCCCAGACAAACCCTCAATCCAGCCGATTGGAAAAAGCCAACGCGCGGCTGGCGGCGTCACGTGCCAAGGCGATGGAGGGCGGCGGAGCTGACAGGATCGCTGCACAACATAAGCGCGGAAAAATGTCAGCCCGCGAACGGGTCCACCTGCTCTGCGACGAAGGAAGTTTCACCGAGCTGGACGCCTTTGCAACTCACGACTGCCAGGATTTCGGCATGGCGGACAAGCAGTTTTTAGGCGACGGAGTCATAACCGGATTCGGCAAAGTGAACGGGCGGCTCGTCTACCTCTTTTCTCAGGATTTTACTGTTTTTGGAGGCAGCCTGTCTGGGACGGTGGCCCGCAAAATCTGCAAGGTGATGGACCTGGCCCTCAAAAATGGAGCCCCCTTGATCGGGATCAATGATTCTGGCGGTGCCCGCATCCAGGAGGGCGTTGCCAGCCTCGGTGGCTACGCTGACATTTTTTACCGCAACGTTCGCTCAAGCGGTGTGATCCCGCAGCTTTCTGTGGTTCTCGGTCCGTGTGCGGGGGGAGCGGTCTATTCGCCAGCCATGACGGATTTCATTTTCATGGTCGACGACACGAGTCATATGTTTATTACCGGTCCGGACGTCATCAAAACTGTTACGGGAGAAGAAGTTTCTTTTGATGACCTTGGCGGTGCGCGCACCCACACATCCCGCAGTGGTGTTGCAGATAACCGTTATCCCACCGAGGCCGACGCCATCGCCGCGATCAAACAATGGCTTTCCTATATCCCTTCTAATAATCTCGACGACGCTCCTCGCCATGCCGCCCCTGAATCAGCTGGCGATCTCCGCACCAATAACGCGCTGGCGACGGCTGCGGAAAAGCTCCAAACCATCATGCCCGAAAACCCCAACCACCCCTATGATATGGGGGAAGTGGTCCGGCTTGTCGTGGATCCCGGGTCATTTTTTGAAATCAAACCAGACTTTGCTCCTCATATTCTTACAGGCTTTGCCAGGCTCGGCGGACAGAGCATTGGCGTCGTAGCCAACAATCCGAATCATCTGGCTGGTGTTCTCGACATCAACAGCTCCGTCAAGGCGGCGCGATTTGTCAGGTTCTGCGACGCCTTCAATATTCCGATCGTCACTTTTGTCGATGTACCCGGATTTCTTCCCGGCAGTGACCAGGAGAAGGGTGGCATCATCAGACATGGTGCAAAGCTCCTTTACGCCTATTGTGAGGCGACAGTCCCGAAACTGACCGTGATTACCCGTAAAGCTTATGGTGGCGCTTACGATGTTATGTCGTCCAAACATATTGGTGCAGATATGAACCTCGCCTGGCCGACTGCGGAAATCGCCGTCATGGGGCCCCAAGGCGCATGCAATATCATCTTCCGCGCTGAAATCGCCGCAGCTAAAAATCAGGCAGAGCGACGCGCTGCGCTGACCGACGAGTACACCGAGCGATTTGCCAATCCCTACGTGGCTGCCGCGAAAGGCTACATCGACGCCGTGATCTATCCGCGGGAAACCCGCGAGTGGCTGCTGCGTGGTTTGGAAGCCAACGCAGGCAAACGGGAAAAAGGCCCCCAGCGCAAGCACGGAAACATTCCATTATGAGCCACCGCAAGATTAAACGACTGCTGATCGCTAACCGCGGCGAAATCGCTGTGCGGATTATCCGCGCAGCGCGGGATCTGGGCATTGAATCCGTTGTCGTTTACGCTGATCCGGATCAATCCGGCATGGCTGTGCGGCTCGCAGATTTCGCGGTGCGCCTGCCCGGGACCACGCCCGCTGATACCTACCTGAACATTCCAAAAATAATTGCCGCCGTAAAAGCCAGTGGCGCTGATGCGGTCCATCCCGGGTATGGGTTTATTTCGGAAAATGCCGACTTTGCCGAGGCCGTAGCGCAGGCGGGGGCTGTATTTGTTGGCCCCCCGGTAAAAGCCATGCGGTTGATGGGCGACAAGATCGAAGCTAAAGCTCTGATGATCGCCAACAACGTCCCCGTGGTCCCGGGAGCAGATCACCCTTTGAAGTCGGTCGAGGAATTGCAGACCTACGCCAAAAAAATCGGTTACCCAATGATTCTGAAGGCGGCCGCAGGTGGCGGTGGACGAGGCATGCGCGTGGTACGCCATGATGCCGACCTCGCGGAAGCGTTTGCCGCCTGCTCACGGGAGGCGCTTAGTTACTTCGGCAACGCGGCAGTGTTCTGCGAGCGCTATATCGATGACCCCCGGCATATCGAGTTTCAGGTGCTGTTCGACGGTCACGGCAATGGCGTCCACCTGTTCGAACGCGATTGCTCCATTCAACGCCGGCATCAGAAGCTGATCGAAGAAGCACCAAGCTCCTACCTGACACCGGCATTGCGGGATAAACTCGGCGAGTTTGCCGTCCGCGCAGCTGCTGCAGCGGGATATGCCGGGGCCGGGACCGTTGAGTTTATCTGCGAAAGTCCTGAAAAAGCCTATTTCATGGAAATGAACACCCGCATCCAGGTCGAGCATCCGGTCACCGAAGAAATCACCGGTGTTGATCTGATTGCGATGCAGTTGCGCATTGCCGGCGGAGAAAAACTCCCCTTCAGTCAAAAAGATTTGAAAATCCGCGGGTGGGCCTTTGAAGCCCGCATCAACGCGGAAGACCCGGCTCAGGAATTTGCACCGTCCCCAGGCTGTGTCAGCACAATCATCATGCCCGCTGGGCCCGGAGTGCGGGTAGACACGCATCTTTATCCTGGTTACACCATCCCGCAGCAATATGACTCGATGGTTGCCAAACTCATCGTTTGGGGCGAAACCCGCGAGGTGGCCTCTGCCAGACTGCAAAGGGCCTTGGGTGAAATCAGAATCTCGGGGGTGCCAACCACCGCAAAGTTTCACGAGGCGATTTTGACGCATCCGGATTTTAAGCGCGGGACATTTACCACGCGTTTTATCGAAGATCAGGCAGAGTGGTTTAAAAAAACCTATTCCTCGCAGGTCAGTGGACTGGACGAAAAAGCGGCGATTCTCTCGGCACTGTTGTTTGCCCAATCCCGGTCAACGGGGGTTGCCACCTCCGGAAGCCACACATCATCACCGGCCAGTCACGCGGCCACATCAGCGTCGCAATGGAAAAACGTGGGTCGGTCCGAAGCCACAGGTGTCCCATGCAACTTCAAATAAAACTCGGGGACGCGACCCATATTCTCACGGCCCCGGATTCATTTTCTGACGGGCAGGCATTTCAGGTGAAACTTGGAGCACTGAGCTACACCCTGCGGTGGCATCGCCTTCTGGAAACGTTCTTTCTGATGAATAGCGAGGGCGTTGAGGAGCCACTCCGTGTGCGGAGTTTCGGAGTCCGCACATTCGCCGACGATCCGGAGTCTGTCGTCGTTGCCGAATTGGGAATGGCTGGCTCCGGCCGTCTTCACTGCATCGAAACCTCCGTACAGCGGTATTTGCCGGGCCAGGAAGCGCGGGCGAAGAGCGGGGAAAAGAAATCTCAGGTCCTCCGCTCGCAGATCACCGGAAAAGTTCTGAAGATTCTGGTGTCCGAGGGGCAGGACATCAAGGCCAATGAGGCGCTGGTCATCATCGAAGCGATGAAAATGGAGAACCGCGTCTTTGCCCGGATTTCCGGCAAGGTCACCGGTATTAAAATCAAAGAGGGCGCAGCCGTCACCACCGGCGACGAACTCATGCGCATCGGGTAGGACTGAAGTGACATGAGACTTACACAACCTCCGGAATCCATCACCAAGTCTCCCACTGGTCTTTGCGGCCGCATTGCGGTTCTCTTTGCCACGGGCTTTGGCTGTGGATATGCCAGAAAAGCCCCCGGCACGGTGGGATCCGTACCTGGCCTGATTCTGGGAGCGGCTATGGTCTACGGCGTTGATGACGTTTGGCACCGGGGCGGTCTGGTGGCGGCACTGATCGTGCTCGCCATTTGGTCCATTCATGAGACGGAAAAAATTTGGGACACCCACGACGACCAACGCATTGTCATCGATGAAGTGGCTGGCCAGGCACTGGCGGTGGCATTTCTTCCCGCTCAAGCTCTGGGCTTCATATTGGGGTTTGGACTGTTTCGCCTGTTTGACATCTGGAAGCCCGGTCCGATCGGCTGGGCGGATGCGAACCTGCCCGGGGTATGGGGTACATTGACCGATGATTTAATGGCGGGGGTAGCTGCTGGCCTATGCACCTGGGGCCTGGTCACTTATGTCTTCTAAACTTCCTCCACCCGCTCAAAAAAACATCCCGCAAAAACCTTACGACGAGAAAATAAATCTCATCACCCCTGTCGGATACCAGAAGCTCTTTAACGAGCTGCGCAATCTGGCCGATGTACAGCGCCCCAAAATCGTCGATGAGGTCGCGGCGGCGGCGGCGCAGGGAGATCGTTCGGAAAATGCCGAATACATCTACGGTAAAAAAAAATTACGTGAAATAGACAAGCGGATGGGTTTCCTCAAGCGCCGGCTTGACGCAGCCAAGGTGATCAATCCAGCGAAGCAGTCGGGTGATCAGATTTTGTTTGGTGCGACGGTCACGGTCGAAGACGAAGGCGGCAAGAAAAAGACCTGGATGATTGTTGGAGAAGATGAAGCAGATCCCGGAGGCGGCAAAATCAGCTGGAAGTCGCCGGTCGGTCGGGCGTTGCTTTTTAAGGTTGTCGGCGACCTGGTCTCAACGCAGACTCCCGCCGGAGAAATTGATCTGACCATCCTGAATGTCGCCTATTCTCCCACCGATGCCCGTAAGTAGCTGTATTTACTAAACTCCCTTTAGCGGCTCCGGTTATTCGCGGCATGTGATACAATGAGAAGACAGATTCCCTTGTAAACTGGACTGCTTAGGGTCAACTGCCCCGGAGGTAGGGACATGCGTATCCCGGTGTCTGCATGTACGAAGATGAACCGCGTGCTCGCAATGCTTGCAATGTTGTCCGTGACCGTTGTCGCCGGATGCGCCACGTCCGGTGGCCATAACGACGTTCATGGCAACGACAACGGGTCGGCTCCGATCAATGAGAACGAAGCCATCGAATATCAAAAAGCCATCAACCGTTGCACACGCACAGGCGGCACGCGGGTGGTCAAAATCAAAGGCGAACTTCGCTGTTATTGACACCCACGCCCATTGCTGACCACGAAAAAAAAATAATCTGGCTGCTCGCCCTTTTGCAGTTCGTCAACATCCTTGATTTCATGATGGTGATGCCTCTCGGACCCGACTTCGCGCGATCGCTCGGCATCGCGGCGTCGCGAATCGGTGATATTGGCGGTAGCTATACCGCGGCCGCCGCTGCATCCGGCATCGCCGGATTTTTCTTCCTCGATCGCTTCGACCGGCGCCCAGCCCTGCTCGTCTGTGTCGTTGGCCTTGCCATCGGAACCTGGGCGGCAGCCCTAGCATGGAACCTGGAATCCCTCATCGCTGCTCGTATCGTAGCCGGCGCATTCGGCGGCCCGGCGACGGCCCTTTCGCTTTCTGTTATCGCTGACATTATCCCTCGGGAAAGGCGCGGCAGAGCTATGGCCACTCTCATGGCGACGTTCGCCGTGGCCAGTGTGTTGGGAGTACCAACGGGACTCGAGATCGCGCACGCGTTCAACTGGCAGGCGCCCTTTTTAGTCGTGGGGGGCCTGGCGGCATTAACCGGAATTCTTTTGTACACAAACCTTCCGTCTCTGCGTGATCATCTGGCAACAGCAGCGAACGATCCACAAGGCGCGACCGGCCGACCGCAATTACATGTCCTGTTGCTCCGCCCGGAAGTGCTGATGTGCTGTGCTATGGCAGCGCTCATCATGTTCAGCATGTTCGCCATTATCCCCAGTATCGCTCCATTCGTGCTTTTAAATCTGGACTACCCACGCGATAAGCTCGGCATTCTTTATATGGTTGGCGGCGTCGTCAGCTTCACCGGCATGAACATCGCGGGCAGACTGGTCGACAAATTCGGCACCCTACCCATCGCCATTTTTGGCAGCAGCCTGCTCCTGATCACGATCTATACGGGAATTGTCCACGAACCGTCCTATGGGCCATGGGTGCTTTTTGTCGGATTCATGGGAGCTTCATCGTTCAGAACGGTCTCCTATAACACCCTGACCTCACAGGTACCCTCCCCTGGCGAGCGGGCCGGGTTTATGTCAATCCTGTCCGCAACCCAACATATCTCTTCCGCTACGGCCGCAATCATGTCAGCCCGGGTTCTCAGCGAGGTAGACGGTAAAATCGTCGGCATGCCGCTCCTTGGGATGTGGTCCATCGCGCTTTCAGCCTTGGTGCCAGTGCTTTTCTTCGCAGTAAATCGCCGGGTCCATCGAAATTTCATCGCCAGAACCTTGGAAAAATCCCCGGAAATGCAGTAATACCTATTCCCTATGAGGACAGGGAAGGGATACTGAGCATGCAACATACGGTTGAAAAAATTGGGGGCACTTCGATGTCCCGTTTTGGTGACCTCATCGGGCCACTTTTTCTGGGCAACCGCACCCCCTCAGCCATCGGAAACCGGATATTTGTCGTCTCAGCCTACGATGGGATTACGAATATGCTGCTGGAGCACAAAAAAAGCGGGGCGGCAGGCGTCTATCAGTTCTTTAAAAATAACGATGCTGCCTGGCAGGAACGGCTCGACGCCGTGCTTGCCGAAATGCAGCGCATCAACGCCGGATTTGCCGCAATAGGATTGGCCGTTGCGGAAGCCAACGCCCATATCCACGAACGCATTGAAGGAATCAAGTCCTGCTTAATGGACCTGCAGAGGTTATGCTCGTACGGACATTTTCATATGACGGACTACCTTCCCGCCGTCAGGGAACTGCTCAGCTCTGTCGGGGAATATCACAGCGCATGGAACTCGGAGAGAATCCTGCGACACCACGGCGCAAATGCAGTACTCGCTGATCTGACCGGTTGGAAAAATACCGACTCACTTGGGATTGACGAGAAGATCCGCACGGTCTTCGCCGGCATCGACATTAAAGCCAGCCTCGTCGTCGCCACGGGTTACACCAAGTGTTCCGAAGGGCTCATGAAAACTTTCGACCGCGGCTACAGCGAAATCACTTTCAGCAAAATCGCGACGATCACCGGCGCGCGAGAAGGCATCATCCATAAGGAATTTCATCTTTCGAGCGCCGATCCAAAGCTCGTCGGCACCGATAAAGTCAAAATCATCGGTGAAATGAATTTCGACATGGCGGACCAGCTCGCTGACTTAGGAATGGAGGCGATTCACCCGCAGGCCAGTAAAGGCATGGAGCTTCTCAATATTCCTATCCGGGTCAAAAATGCCTTTGCACCGGGCGAACCCGGCACATTGATCACTGGCTCCTATGCGACCAGCGAGCCGAAAATTTCTATGATTTGCGGCCGCAGTGACCTGATCGCGATCGAAATCAACGACCCGGAAATGGTCGGCCAATTCGGTTACGACCACAAAATTGTCAGCTGCCTGACCCGCCACCGGATCAGCTATATCGCGAAAAACACTAACGCCAACACCATCACCCATTACATTGCAGAAAAGAGCGGCGACCTGATGGCGCTGTCTGCGGAGCTTGGGCGCGAATTCCCCCGCGCTAACTTACGCCGGCTCCCGGTCGCTCTGGTGTCAGTAGTCGGAAGCAATCTAAGCAAAGGCGGCATGTTGGCGCGGGCCGCCCGATCCCTCGCGGAAAAGAACATCGAAGTGCTGGCGGTCAATCAATGCATGCGGCAGATCAATCTCCAATTCGTGGTCACACGGGAAAACTACCGCCCTGCCGTTGTTCAACTGCACGAGCAACTCATCCCCTCCTAAGTGGCCAAGTTTCTGTAATTTAATGTATTTCCATTCATTCGGGATATTCAGCGCCGGGCAGTTTATCCTTGCCTAACTCCCTCGCTGCGGTAATATCCTGAGTCAAAACAGTCTAGTATCACTTTGGGAGGAACGACATTGGCGGAGCGCACACTATCCATCATCAAACCAGACGGCACACAGAGAAATCTAATCGGCAAAATCGTCAGCCGCTTCGAGGAAGAAGGTTTCAAGATCGCCGCGATGCAGCTTAAATGGCTGTCTGTCCATGAGGCGGAAGGATTTTACGCCGTCCACAAAGAACGGCCATTTTTTCGCGAGCTGGTGGACTTCATGGTATCGGGACCGGTGGTTCTGATGGTTCTCGAGGGCAAAGATGCTGTGAAAAAAAATCGCGACATCATGGGAGCGACCAATCCCGCTAACGCCGCTGAGGGAACGATTCGCAAACTTTTTGCAAAGTCCATCGGCGAGAACACGGTGCATGGCTCCGATAGTGCTGAAAACGCTGCAATCGAAATTGCCTATTTCTTCCCCGGCACCTCGGTTGTCACCAATTTCGCAAAATAATTCGAAGCGACTGCAAACCCTTTGCCACCCTGTTTTTTCAGACTTGTACCTATGGTCAGGACAGGATGGCGAAGGGCTAACACGGACCAACGAAAGATACGACCCATGGCAGATTTGATCAGTAAGATTGCGGCCGAACTCAAGCTGAACGCCGCCCATATCAACAACGCCGTCAAACTTCTTTTCGAAGAAGAATGCACCATTCCCTTCGTCGCCCGTTACCGTAAAGAGGTGACCGGCACTATGGATGAGGTCGCACTGCGGGCCGTACGGGACCGCTTCCATTACCTGACCGAACTTGAAGACAGCAAGAAAAAATACCTGAAGGTCGTCGAAGAACATTGCGCCAAAGACCCGGCGCTAAAGGCGACGTTCCCGGCACTAAAAGCAAAATTCGAAGCCTGCACCACTAAACAGGAGCTTGAAGACCTTTATCTGCCATTCAAGCCCAAGCGCCGGACCCGAGCCATGGTCGCCAAGGAAAAAGGGCTCGAACCGCTCCTTACGAAAATCCTCGAAGAGCGCAGCACACTCAACGACCTGTTAAACGTCGCAAAAGATTTTGTCACCCCCCCAGAAGCCAATATCGATGCGGCGTTAAAAGTACCATCAGCGGAAGCTGCTTTGACCGGTGCTGCGGATATCCTGGCTGAACGCGTGAGTGAAACTGCCGAATTCCGGGCGATCGTCCGTGAGATTAGTGTGGCTTCCGGCGAACTAGTTGCAACGCGCAACAACTCAGATGCAGACCCATCAGCCAGTGATGCTCCCAGCGCAGGAAAACAAGCGACGGATACACCAGCTGGCGGAGGCAAAGGTAAAAAATCAGACGCATCGAAGTATGAAAACTACTTCAACTACAAAGAAAAAATCTCGTCAGCCCTCTCCCATCGGGTTATGGCCGTCAGGCGCGGGGAAGCTGAAAAGGTCCTGCGGGTCAGCATCGAGGTTGACACGGTAGCAATTAAAGACGGCCTGGAACGGGCCGTTATCGGCACACTGCCCATCACCAAGACCGTGCGGGACTGGATTAAAACCGTTATCGAAGATACCTATAAACGCTTGCTGGGACCGTCGATTGAAACCGAGATCCGCCTGCAGCTGAAAGGCCGCGCAGAAGAAGAAGCGATTAAGGTTTTCTCGACCAATCTATCGAATTTGTTGCTCCTGCCACCGATCCCAGGAAAGACGGTTCTGGGGGTCGATCCGGGACTGAGGACGGGATCGAAACTTGCGGTGGTCTCCGACACTGGCAAACACCTGTTTTCAACGACCGTCTATCCGGATCCTGGACGTGATGACTCGCCAAAAAGTGTTCAGGCAAAAGAGGTGATCGCCGGGCTGGTCACCAAGTTTCAAATTTCCTGCATCGCGATTGGCAACGGCACGGGAAGCCGCGAAATCGACAAGCTCATCACTACGGCGATCCGTGAAAAGAATATCAAGGACGTGAAGCGGCTGGTCGTCAACGAAGCAGGAGCCAGCGTTTATTCAACCGATGAAATCGCCCGCGAGGAATTCCCGGATCTTGACGCGACTATCCGCAGTGCAATTTCCATTGCCCGGCGCCTGCAGGACCCTCTGGCCGAACTCGTGAAGATCGACCCTCGCTCCATCGGCGTCGGTCAGTACCAGCACGACGTTAACGTCACCAAACTCAAAAACAGCCTTGAGGACGTCGTCGAAAGCTGCGTAAACCGGGTCGGGGTCAACCTCAACACCGCCTCCTACAAGCTGCTGAGCTATGTTTCGGGGATCGGCCCCGGTCTGGCCAAGAGCATTGTGACCTATCGGGACAAGAACGGAAAATTCATGTCGCGTGGCGCTGTCACATCGGTTCCGGGATTCGGTCCGAAAGCTTACGAGCAGGCCGCGGGATTTCTCAGGGTACCTGAATCAGAGAATCCTCTGGACAACTCGGCGGTCCACCCGGAGCGCTATGACATCGTTCAGGAGATTGCGGCCGGTCTGAAAAAGCCTCTTCGCGAGGTGATTGGCCAGCCGGGGATCGTCAATGGCATTCCCTGGGAGAAGTACGTCACTGCCACAGTGGGAATGCCAACCTTAAAAGATATTGCTAACGAGCTTATCAAACCCGGCCGTGACCCGCGCGAAGATGGCGCGCGCCTGTTGTTCTCTGATGAAGTCTCAACGTTGGAAGACCTTAAGCAGGATATGGTGCTGAAGGGTACCGTGACGAATGTCACCAATTTCGGCGCTTTCGTCGACATTGGCGTCCATCAGGATGGCCTGGTTCACATCAGTGAACTGTCTGATACATTTATCAAGGATCCCGCTGAGGTCGTCGCCGTTGGGGATGTGCTCGATGTCAGGGTTCTCGATGTGGACAAGGCCCGCAAGCGCATCAGCCTCACCTGCAAGACCAAGAGTGCCTCAAGCACGAGTGGCACTGCGAAAAGCGGTTCGCAATCAGCGTCAGGGAATGGCACCGGACCCCAGCGGGAGCAGGGACGCCCTGGACAACAGCAAGATTCACGCGGCGGTCCATCGCGCGGCGGTCCATCGCGCGGCGGTCAAGAACGTCCCCACCAGCATCCTGGTGGCCGCCCCCAAAGACCGCCGGCCCGACCAGAGCCGAGCTTTACTATGGAAGATCTTTTGTCGAAATTTAATCGAAAATAACATGCATACAAATCCAAAAAATCAAAGTGTGCACGCCCGCCTGGGAATCATAGGGGGCTCGGGCGTTTATGGCATCGAAGGGGTTACGATCGTCGCCGAACATGCTTTGGAGACGCCCTTTGGCAAGCCAAGTGACCCCGTTGTCGAGATGCGCCCTGCGGGAGACGAACGTTCATTCTTTTTTATTCCCCGCCATGGCAAGGGGCATCGCTTCACTCCGACTGAAGTCAATTACCGGGCAAACATTCATGCCATGAAACAGCTGGGCGTGACCCACCTCATGGCGGTTAGCGCCGTCGGAATCATGAAGGAGCAAATCCGCCCGGGAGAAATGGTTGTACCGAATCAAATCTTTGACCGCACCAAAGGCGTCAGGCCTTCGTCCTTTTTTGGCGATGGAGTCGTGGGGCATGTCGCCTTCGCCGATCCTTTTTGCTCCGTTTTCTCAACGCAGGTCGCGAATGCCTCTGATCAGGAAGGGGCGAAGACCCATCGCGGTGGGACCTATATATGCATGGAGGGACCGCAATTTTCGACAAGGGCGGAATCCCATTTTTATCGGGCAACCCTGGGGCCTTCGGTCATTGGAATGACTGCGTTACCGGAAGCCAAGCTCGCACGCGAGGCGGAGATGTGTTACGGGATGCTGGCCCTCGCAACCGATTATGACTGCTGGAATGAGAAAGAAGGGGATGTATCGGTAGAGGCCGTGATTGCTGTCTTGAAGTCAAACGCCGCCTTGGCAAACCGGATCGTCAAACAGGTCGCGGAAACTCTTCCACAAAAATGCTCATGCTCCTGTCACGCCGCCGCTGCGATGGCCATCATGACAAACCCTGCGATGATTCCCACAGAAGCGCGGCGAAGGCTCTCTGCGCTTTACGGCAAGTATCTGGGCACAACCTGAATATGGGGATCGTTTGGGACACCAGCCAGTACAATGTCTACTATGAAGACACCGATTTCTCCGGATTTGTATATCACGCGAATTATCTGAAGTTTTTTGAAAGATCCCGGGAACACCTTCTCGGGATCGACTACCTGCACTCACTTTTCAAAGATGGATTTCATTTTGTCGTGCACGAAATAAATATGATCTTTCGCGCTCCGGCTCGGCATGGTGATGTCATTGTTGTCGAAACAGAGTGCCATTTTTCAAAATCACCCGCTGTACGTTTCAAGCATGTCGCAAAACGAGCTCCAAAGGGCGAGATCCCTGGTACAGATCTGGTGACCGCAGAGGTATCAGCGGTCCTGCTCGGTGCGGGAAACAAGCCAGTCCGACTGCCCCGTGACATGATTGCCAGCCTTTCTGCACGCGCTACAATTCCGCCGCAGAACCCTCTTTAAGGGGCGTTGCCTTTTTTTATCTGCGCAAGAAGTGCCCGCGCCGATTGATCGTCGGGGGTGCGGGCCTGCACCTCCTCCGCCAATACCGCAGCCCTGGCAAGCTGTCCGAGCTGGTACAGCTCGCGGGCCAGATCGAGCTTGGTATTGTAAAGCCGCTCTTCGTGAAACCCTACCGGCAAACCCTGCTGCATTTTTGCAGCGAGTTCTGCCTGCTGTATCTCAATCGAGCGTTGATAGGATTCTGCAGCTCTCTCGCTGTTGTTTTGGCGGGAGTAGGCATCACCAAGTTCGGAGAGAATGCGGTCTTTTTGTTCCGCGCTCGCTGACGCTTTTTCGAGATACGGAATCGCTTCACTATCCCGGCCCTCGTTGGCAAGGAGTTGCCCGATTCCATAGGACACATCGGGGGAGTTCGGCTGCCGCGCTGCAATGTCCTTTAAAAATGCCAGACCTGCGTCCACCTGCTGCTGTTCTGAATAGAGACTTACCAGCTCCGTCATGACGATGCGATTCTGAGGGTTGAGTTCCGCACCCCGTTCCAGCCACTCAATGGCAGCTTCGGGGCGCTTGAGGTCGAGAAGATTCACCATCGCCAATTCAACGACCGCCTGTTCGTTTGCCGGCTCTGCTTTGATGATCGCCTCCAGCATCACCACCGCTTCTTCAGCCTTGCCGCTGTCAATCAACTGAATGGCCTTCTGCATCTCCGCGCTCAGGTTAGAGGTAATGAGGCCTTTGGAGGCTGCCCGATATTCGTAGCCTTCTACCTTCGGTTCCGGAGCGGTATCGAGGGGGCTGGACTCGGTGATATCGTTTTGATTCATGTTCGACGACCCCGCAGCATCCTTTGGCTCAGCCCCGGATCGGCTACGGGACCGGGATCGTAACTCCTCCCGCGCTGAACGGCCGCTCCCACCTTTACCCCCGTCATCTGCCAGCCGTTCATTCCGGCCGGCACTCCCGTAAAATGGATCTTCGTCCGGGTAAAACACCAGAAAGGCTACTACCAAGGCCAAAAGCAGAAAAACCAGAGACTTTAGAAAGGCCGACGTGTTGGTGACACTGGCGCCGGCAGGCATATCTCTAAAATCTTTGGTTTTATTAGTTGCCAAGAGCAGACCTCATTTTTTTATTAAAATAGACATTTATTAATGAAATATCAACGCTATTTTAATGAGAGAGGCTTATCCAACGGGAGTAGCTGGTCCCCCGCTCCCGAGACGCTCCAGAATTCCTGAGGAGCGGTCGATGAAGGCCTGAAGCATTTCGGGTGTAAATTTGCCGGCTTGCCCTCCCATTTGCAACCATGCCAGGTCAAAAACCTGCTCCACGATCATCTTCATTTCGGCTTCGCGATTGAAAGCCCCGGCCAATTGCAAAAGGTTCTGAATAGCGGGGTTATTGCGGTTCACGACCAGGGTGAACTCTTCTCCGAGTCCTGCCTTCCACGGCGCATCCGCTCCGCCGCCCATGACCCGGGACATGTCCGCAAACCGGCGCATATTCTCGTCAACCGTCAGCATTGCCGGGATTTTGCTCGACTTCAGCGACTCAACCCGAATTTTGACTTTCTCGCGCGAAAGATTCTTCCTGAAAATCTCGTCGATTTTCTCACTGGCAGATTTCTGATCCTTCGGGTCGAGAATCTGCGCACCCGTATTCGCCTCCACCAAATGGTGCGAGAGGTCGGCATCCACCCGCAAGAATTTATATTTGCGGCCACTTTGCATTTCTACGTATGGAAGCAAGTGCATGTCGATCATCGCATCTGCGATCATGACATCCAGGCCGGCGTCACGAACCATGCGGATTAGCGCGGCCTGCGAACTCTCGTCGCTCGCATAAATGACCGTCACCGGGCTGTCGCCCTTTCCTTCCGCATATTTCGCGAAGGTCTGATACCGACCGGAAGCGCACTTGAATATGATGTGATCGATCATGCGTTCGTAAAACTTGGAATCCTTCAACATACCAAACTTTACAAAGGCATGGATGTCGCCCCAGAATTTCTGGAAATTCTCGGCGTCGGTTTTCGCCATGCCCGATAGTTTGTCCGCAACTTTCTTGCTGATATGCTGGGAAATCAGACGCACGGTCTGATCGTTCTGCAAATAAGAGCGGGAAACATTTAGCGGCAGATCCGGACAATCAAGTGCACCTTTCAAAAGCAGAAGAAACTCCGGCACCAGCTCTTTGCAATTGTCAGCCACAAACACCTGGTTGCAGTAGAGCTTTACCTGCCCCTGGGAGGCATCAAACTCATTCTGAACCCTTGGGAAATAGAGAATCCCCTTGAGCTTGAACGGGTAGTCCACATTGAGATGAATCCAGAAAAGCGGATCAGCGCAGCCAGGGAAAAGCTTGTGAAAAAAATCCGTGTAGTCTTTGTCACTCAACTCTGACGGTGAGCGATTCCATAGGGGAACCGGATCGTTGACCACTTGCCCGTTCAGGTAAATGGGATAGCGAATGAAGGCACAATATTTGTTGAGCAGCCCGCGAATCGTACCTTCTTCGAGCATATCCAGTGAATCTTCAGCAATATGCAGAGTGATGGCAGTTCCAACCTCTTTTCGCGAGGAGTGGTTGAGAACAAATTCAGTCGACCCATCACACTTCCAATGTGCCGCAGCTGCCCCCTGTTGATAAGACAAGGAATCGATCTCCACGCTGCCTGCGACCATATAGGAGGAGTAGAACCCCAAACCAAAGTGACCGATGATCTGCTGGTCATCATCTTTTCCTTGGTATTTGGCCACAAAATCCTGCACACCGGAAAAAGCCACCTGATTGATATATTTTTTTATCTCTTCGGCGGTGAGACCAAGTCCCGTGTCCGTGATGGTCAGGGTCTTGGCAGTTTTGTCGATACTGACGGTGATGCGTGCCTCGGGAACGTCTCCGTGCACATCGCCCACCAATGCCAGCTTGGCAAGCTTGGTCATCGCGTCAGACGCATTGGCAATAAGTTCTCTGATAAATATTTCTTTTTCAGAATAGAGCCAACGTTTTATGATCGGGAGAATGTTCTCGGCGTGGATCGAAATATGTCCTGTTTCCTGCCCCGTGCTCATCGATGCCTCCTTCACAAAAATACTTATGGATCCGAGTATTTATAAGGCGAAGTGGAGAGGGGTCAAGTATAGATTCAAAAGGCGAGCGGTATGCTGAGGGCGTCGACACAGCGGACAAATGCCGAAAGATCTTCCTCTGTTGGTGTTTGCTTGCCGTAAAAAGCTTTACAGAACACAGCCGTGACAAACCGCATCTCCCGGCTTTTGGAGGGCGCTACGCTGTAGTGGAGAATCGAAAACTCATCAGGGGTCACATGTGGCTGTCGTGGCGCACCACATTCCGCGTAGAATTCCAGCAGCATGTTATAGAGCTTAATAATGAGCTGACGACCATCTTCGGCGGAGCGTACTTCCTCTTGTAAAAGATCCCGGAATGACTTGCGGAATTCGGCCAGTGCCGCAACATGATCCGGATGGTCACTGAGGCGGTCGGAGTTCGGATTTTTGGGTTTCTTTTTTCTATTTAAGAGATACCAGACCACCACCGCTGCACCCACGAACAGCAGCATGAGGCCTATCTTTTTTAAAAGCTCCTGATCAAATTTAAATTTTGGGACTTCTGGCTTTGGAAGGACGGCGGCGGGTGGCTTCGCTGAATGCGGTGAGGCCTTACGGGGCGATTGCTCTGCGAATTTTTGCGGCTGACCCTGACCCTGACCCTGACCCTGACCCTGACCCTGACCCTGACCCTGACCCTGACCCTGACCCTGACCCTGACCCTGACCCTGACCCTGACCCGGACGCTGGAC
>Ga0154020_10001189_pt1 | contig 32184 bp, 32 predicted proteins | sample Klosneuvirus_201_FD_109709 | JGI IMG/M metagenome (GOLD analysis project Ga0154020, IMG submission 109709) | Active sludge microbial communities from wastewater, Klosterneuburg, Austria - Klosneuvirus_20160825_MG | ecosystem: Engineered > WWTP > Aerobic digester > Activated sludge | place...
GTAACTACGGATTTGTTTAGGCTGTTGCCTGGCTTGCAAGTCCCGACAATCAAAGGCAACTAAGCATGTAGAACGTACACGTTCATCTTCTCTGGACCAGGGTTCGATTCCCTGCAGCTCCACGAGGGACTCTAAACGACTATTTCCGTTGTCGATTTTTCAGTCCGTTGCCGATCGAAAAATGTCGGCTTTCGTGTATTAATCCCACTATTTCAGAAATGACGTAGTGGGATTTTTTTTTGTAGTGCTTCTCGATTCGAGCAAAAAGGGTAAAAAATTAGTACCCTTTTTGAATACCTACCATCTCCCAACGCCTCCAAAATGAAAACCCTCAAACACTCGTAGCTGAAATCAAGCTCACTTACAGTATGAATGTCAAGCCTTCACAACTCCCGCAAGTTAAAACGTCAAGAGACGCTTTTGACATTCTTCTCCACTCCTGGGATAAAGACAAGATTGAATTCGTGGAGCAGTTCAAAGTTATGATCCTGAACAGAGCACAAAAAGTTTTAGGAATTTGTGAAATCTCTCAGGGTGGAAGTTCAGGCACAGTAGCCGATCCTAAAATTATCTTTGCACTTGCACTCAAGGCCAACGCCAGTGGAATTATAGTTTCTCACAATCATCCATCTGGGAATTTACGTCCAAGTCAGGCGGACATAGACTTAACTAAGAAATTGAAAGAAGGCGGTAAGTTTCTGGAGCTTCAATTACTGGATCATGTCATAGTTACCAGCGAAGGATACTATTCATTTGCTGATGAAGGGCTGGTGTAGGTCCCTAGTAACTTCGAAATTCCATAGTCTTCAATGTCTGGATTGACCTGCATTTCTTACTTTTTTAGGAAATCAAAATCATAATCGATTAACTCTTTGGGATGGACGCCCAAACCTTTGGCAAGCTCAAATAGTGTTTGGAGGTTAAGCGATGAATTTTCGTCAGATTCCAAGCGACTGATTTTCGCGTGACCGATGTCGCAAAGGTAAGAGAGACCTCTTTGACTTAGCCCTCGTTGTTTTCTCAGTCGAATTAGATTTTCTCTGAATTTCTGCAGACGTTTTTTGTCTCTTGGCTTCATTTTCCTGAGTGGCAATCTCAGGTGATTCGACAAAAATTGTGTTGTATGATCGTGCAACATTTAACATCTTTTGCTATGTTTAAGGTGCCGATTGGAAGGAAAAGGGGCATGTTGGAGTCTTCCTTTATTGCCTTCAAAAAGTTGTTCTTAACGATAAAAACCTGTTATGAATTTACATAAAGAAGATCCGGATTTAATCTTAATCGCTTCGCTAATAGCAGGGGACGACAAGGCCTTTGAAGTGATCTACTTTCGGTATGCCAAACCGCTGTATCTCTATGCTCGAAGGAGAATTTCTAATAACGAGGATTCTGAGGAAATTATCCAGGAAGTTTTTGAGTCACTTTGGTCACGCCATGACAGTCTTTTACACATTACCAATATAGAGGCGTATCTGTACCGAATGGTCAAGTACAAAGTGATCCGGTACTTTCAGCATAATAAGGTAAAGGAAAAGTATGCTGTTCATTTCAGAATATTTGAAGAAATGGTGGAGGAGCTGCATCAAGGAACGGAAATAGAAGCACTTCGGTCTTTAATTAATAATAGTATTGCCAAACTTCCCGAGCGTTGCCAGATGGTTGTGAGATTGAGAATCGATGAAAACTTATCCAACAGCGATATTGCGGCACGCATGAATATCGATAAGGCGACAGTGAAGCGATACATGACTACAGCGCTAAGCTACTTGCGCGAAAAGCATTCACTGCTTTACAGCTCTAATTAAGAACATTATCTAAATCCTACAATTCCAGCAAACATCTAAGATTCATCTAATATCCTTTATAATGCTGAGGGGACGTGGAGTATAATCGGCTATGTAAATAATTGGGTAATTTGCTGTTCATTCTTAGCAAACGACTCTCGTCCAAGCCTTAAAAGAAGTCTTAATTTCTCTAAATCTGTTTCAACCATGTTTGTTCCATATTCAGGCTGTGCAAATGTTTCATTAACAACTACGATATTCAAGTTAGGATAGAGACACCTAGTTAGTATTTCTGTAGTATTTGTATTGGCATTTAAAACCGTACTAACAAGCTGCACCAGATTCAACTTGCTCAATATTTTGGTCGAGAGGCTTATGTGTTTTTCCAGATAATTGCCAACACCAACATTTAGAACTCTAATATTTTCCTCAGGAATCTTTAGAGCTTTATTTGCATCCATAATGGCAAATAAAGTTGGATTATTTGCTACAAACCCTCCATCAATTGCCTCTTGTATCCCTTGATTTGAGGTTTCAAGTTTCACTTTATTAAATACAGGATAAGCTGCGCATGATGCCTGAATTGCTTCCGATATCTTCAACCCAAAGCCGGGCTCGAAGGAGGCTTTTAGGCCGTAAGCAGCATCTACGTGACTCTTAAAAATCAACGGACGTTGATACTCATAGTTCATGGCTATGATTCCTGTTTTCGTTAGAAACGAATCAAATTTTTTATTCCCAAAAATAATTTTTGCATGATTCTTCAAAGCCTTTGATTTACCGGCCTTTGTCCAAGATCCCATGATATCGGGAATTAGTTCAAAATATTTTTTCTCGATAAACTTAACATCCTTCCCTAAGGAAAGTAAGGAAGCGATGATGGCTCCGGTACTGGTTCCATAAATTAAATCAAAGTGCTTATGCAATGGCGATCCTAATAATTTTTCTAACTCTTTTAAAACTCCAAGGGTGTATACACCCTTGGAGCCTCCACCATTTAGAGTTAGAATTTTAAATTTACGTGTTTCCAATCGACTAATAGATTACTTCTGCCCCACCAAGAGCGTCATACAATGGCTTCACAGATGAATTAATATCCTGTATTAGTTCATTTAACTCCTTCTGCAATTTTACTACTTCGGCTAGCTTTGCCCCATCATCACAGAAAATTGTGCGTGTGCTATTTGCTACATGCAAACTATCTCGAAAGGTACTATCAGAAATAACTTTTTTAAGGAATGAGTTGCAGTTATCCAAAAGATCAAGCCTCTTCAATTTAGAAGCCATGAGCAGAGAGTTATCCATTCTAAACACAAGTGACGCAATATCATAGCTTGAGACTTTTATTTCCTCATCAGCGTCTGATCGCAGTGTCTTAAGCAATCTAATTAGTCTCTTCACATTACCACTTACTTGCACGTCTTTGGTATTAATAAAGTAGATATGCATGAATGGAAAATTCAATATTCTTCGATCGTTATCCCGATCTAGAAGATTAATTCCTCGGTAATCCGCATCTGCTGTCTCAGTGTATTTTACACTATCATACCAATTACAGAAAATGAGATCGATTGTTCTATTGAGACTGCCTCCAGAAATATTAAGTGCTTTGCTTCCGGAATCATCAATTTTCGCAGCCGAATACACTGAGTCGAGTATTCTATAAACCTTATTTCTCATGTCCTTCAAATTGGCTACTGGGTTTCCCTGGTAAGGGTATGTTGGCTTTTGAGGAGGTTCAAGAGTTACAAAACCTTCATGTATTGTAAGCAAATCAATATCGCTGTAAAGCTTAATGTGTGTATTTGTTGGCACCGACCCTTGATACCTGAATGCAGCTTCAATCTTATATTCTGAAAGTCCTTTTTTCAAGTGTCCTTGAATTCTCTCACAAGCGTCATAAGTATTTCGAGTATAACTTTCATCGATTGGCTCCATCGCCTCCAGCGTATAGGTTATCGCCTCCCCGTACTGATTCCTTTTAAATGATTCAGAAACCGAAAACGCTTTTGTTAATACATCTTGCCTTCTTTGCTTTAGATGCTCAAGCCTTTTGTAATAATCTTTCATCATTTTAATCGTTAATTGAGGCAACTAACCCAATAAGCAACACGAAGGCTCCTAAGCCCAAGGCGAAATCAATCTGCTTACTTTCAACTTTTCCATGTTGAACGTAATTGACAAAATGCTCACAGTTGAAATTAATTAAACTATAAGGTTTACTTAATAGCTTAAGAGCTCTTTCAATTGTAACCCTACGTTCAACATTATTTCCTTTGAACGCTTCAATGCGCGTAACTTGTGGGTACTCAGCAAAGAACTTCTTTGAATCAACTACAGCCACAAACTTTTCATAAACATTCTCTGCAATCAGATCTTGACCTTGGTAATTTTGTCCAAGGTAGATTGCATGATGCTGAACAATCCCAGCAAAACTTTTTGATGCTACAATCCGATCCCCGGGCTTTAGCTTGTAAAATTTTACATAATCCATTGCACTAGCCTTTAGGTGGATAAGGATCATTACCAAAACTGTCTCGTTCCCGAATTTGTCCATCTCTGCCATGAATGAACAATTCAGCATTTTGATTCTTAGCAATCTCGGTTGCGATCTTGATTGCTTCTTTTTGCGTAGACACAACTGTTGTTGCCCTATCGCTGCCTCCGCGTTTAACAGCCCAATTGCCATCATGCGGAACTACATGTTGAGTTTTACTTTTTCCCATTTTGTTTTTAAGGTTAAAAGTTGGTCTCCAGAAACTTTGCGGATTATGGAGAGATATTGCCGGATGGTTTTGATTTGACCCTTGAGATTGCCGTCTGTAGAAAACTGTTTTGGAGATTCTCTAAACAGTTATAGATTTGGCATATCATTAAAACTCAAAAGGGAATACACTCAGTTACTGAGCAAAAACATCAAATAGTATTCCTAAAAAAATAGTGCTGTAGGCCTCGTAAACTTTCAGCACTATTTATTTTTATTATCCACTCTAATGCCAAACTTTTTTGCTGTCAAAATGGCCGTCTGCCGAATTTTAACTTGTAAAAGCTTACTGTTGCATCAGTAGGACAATTGTTTCAAATGTAAGAAATAGTGTGCGATTAATCAAAAATTTGTATCTTTCGTGAAACAGAAGCCTAAAAATGTCTAAAATCGACACTCAGAAATTATCTGAGATGATCAAATCGAAGAGGGGAAGTATGGGTCTCAGAGAAGCAGCTAAAGAAATCGGTGATGTGAGTCCCTCCACGCTATCGCGAGTTGAACAAGGAAACCTTCCCGATATTGATACATATGTTAAAATTTGTAAGTGGCTTGAGGTCCCCACTGATTTTTTCACAGATTCTGCTGTGGACACAACTGAACGAAAAATTGTCGCTCATCTAAGGGCAGATAAAGCACTGCCTAAAGAAACTGCCGAAGCGTTAATCAAAATGATTAAATTGGCTTACAAAGCACATGAGTAGTAATGCCAGCCACACCGAAGGTAAAGTTCAAAAGAGGTTTCAAGACTTTTGCAGAGAAGAAATCTGTTGAGCTTCGAGCAGAACTAAGCATTAAACCTTCTTATCCATTACCGGCCGAAAAACTGGTCGAGCATTTACAGGTTCCTGTCTTATTTCCTCACCAAATTCCGGATATGGATCAAGCAACATTGAGTTGTCTCAGAAGAGGGAGCGACTCGCATTGGTCAGGCGTTACGCTCAAAATCAATAAAAAATTGTTGGTGATCATCAACGATTCACACTCAAAAGCAAGACAGCAGAGCAGCATCATGCACGAATTGGCTCATGTAATCTGCAATCACGAAATGGGACAATTTTCCCATTTATCACACGGTATTTCGCTACGTGATTACGATGATGGTATGGAAAAAGAAGCGGAATGGCTTGGTGGATGCCTACAGTTGCCAAGGGTTGCCTTACACTTCCATTACAAAGTGTATGGAAATTCAGTTAACGAAATAGCTGAAAAATTCAATGCCAGTCAGGATATGGTAAAATTCCGACTTGGTGTGTGTGGCCTTTATCGTTAATAATCAAAACTTCGGCAAAAATTACAATATTTGCCAAAGTTTGGTATATTTAAACCCAATGGCAATCACCATAGAAAAGGCACTTTTAGAGCATTTTAAGGGCAAAACATCCGTTTCAGCCAGTGAAATCCTGCAGTTTTTAAAAATCCAATACCCAGAAGTAGCCATTAAAACGCTTCAATGGCGTATCTATGAGCTGAAAAAGAAAGGCGTCATCCATCATGTATCAAGAGGCACCTACTCCTTTCAGCAAAAACCACAGTACCTTCCAACGGTTTCCAAATCGCTAAAAAAACTGTTTGCTAAAATTCACAAAGAACTACCCTACACCACAATCTGTGTTTGGGATTCACGCTGGTTTAATGAATTCCTTGAACTTCAGCTCTTCAAGCATTTCTTGGTTATCGAAGCGGAGAAGGAAGCCTCAGAATCAGTTTATAACAGGCTGGTAAGCCCCACTGTAAGTGTTTTTTTGGATCCCGACAAAGAGATATTTGAAAAGTATATTGTAAATCATGATGAAGTCATCATTGTAAAGTCAATGATATCAGAAGCACCGGTAGCGAATCATGAAAACATAGTATGTGCCTCTCTCGAAAAATTATTGGTAGACTGCTTGGCCGAGCCTGTTATGTTCAGTGCACAACAAGCTGAGTTAGATACTATTTTTAAAAATGCTTTTGATCGATATACTATCAACATCAATGCAATGAAGCGATACGCCAGGAGAAGAAACAAATTAACGGAAGTCGAAATGCGAATTCAAAACTTTGGCAAAAACTAAGAATAGTGCCACAAATTTGACATGATAAACAAGGCCTCATACGAATTGGAATGGATACAAAAAGTATCCGCATCACTTGGCAAAAAAGGTGACCCGAAATTATTGGAGAAGGTAATCTACGCCTTTACACTATTAGAACAGATTGTAGTTCACAGGCTCGATTTCATATTCAAAGGCGGAACCTCCTTACTGCTGTCAACAAACCCACCTCGCAGATTTTCAATTGACATTGACATTATAACATTAACCCCGCAAAAGGAAATTGAAGCGTTACTCGACAAGATTGTTTCAACTGGACTGTTTATAAGATGGGCACCTGATAACGACCGCAAATCCGCAGCAGAGGCTCCGGTCGCACATTATAAGTTGTATTACAAAAGCAAGATCGATGCCCACAAACCAGAAGAGCCCATACTACTCGATGTGCTTTTCGCAGCAAACCCCTATCCCAAATTGAAGGAGTACCCAGTTGTACACAATTGGCTATTAACCGATATGGAACCACTCACCGTAGATATTCCAGTTTTTGAATCGCTACTCGGTGACAAACTCACAGCCTTTGCTCCAAACACAACAGGTATATTATACACCAAGAATAGGCCTGTGGAAATCATCAAGCAATTGTATGATGTGGGTCTTCTCTTCGACCTTTCTTCCGATTTTGAACTGGTGAAAAAGAGTTTCTTGAACGTTGTGCATGAAGAAATTGCTTTCCGAAAGTTGGACATCACCTGGACGCAGGTGCTGCAGGACACCACCGAAACATGCTATATACTTGCACAACGCGACCAGACCAGGCAGGAGTTTGTTCATTTACAAACTGGAATTACCAATATCACGAATTTCATTCTTGATCGGTTTAAGATTGAGGAAGCTATAACAGCATCAGCTAAAACGGCTTACCTCTGCAAACTTTTAAAGGCTGACAAAACAAGTGAGCCAGTAAGATTTGAATCACCCGATCAATTGGCTGAACTGAATATTGAGAGCCCTGACTACACAAGGCTTAATAAACTAAAGAAATCAAATCCAGAAGCCTATTACTACTGGCATAAATCGATTGAAGAAGACTCGCAAGCATAAATACACCAAATGACCCAGGAACAAATACGCCAACTCGAAAAGGAATTGTGGGATGCAGCCGATGCGCTGCGTGCAAATAGTAAGCTTACGGCTGCTGAATACAAGGACCCGGTGTTGGGTTTAGTGTTGTTGCGTTTTGCACAGAACAGATATGAAGAAGCCAAGCCCATTGTAGAAGCGAAAATTCCAAAAGGGCCGAGAGGTCAGCGGCCTGCTACGAAGGAGGATTATCTAGCGGCTGGTGCTATTATGCTTCCCGATGCTGCCAAGTACGAATACCTCGCGGCCTTACCCGAGAGTAAAGACATTGCTAACGCCATTAACAAGGCTATGAAAACAATTGAGGCAGAGTACCCAGACTTACAAGGTAATCTTCCCAAAAACTACCAGGAGTTTGAAAGTGATCTTCTTCGTGATCTGATCCGTGTGTTTAATAAAGACGCAGTGAAGAAAGCAACTGGCGATGTGTTCGGGCGCATCTATGAATACTTCCTGATGAAGTTTTCCATGCAAGGTGCCGGTGCGCAGGAAGGTGGTGAATTCTTTACGCCTCCAAGTTTAGTGCAGTTGATTGTAAATTTCATTGAACCAGATCATGGTATCATTCACGATCCTGCTTGTGGTTCCGGTGGTATGTTTGTGCAGACTGGCTATTTTGTGAAGAGCCACAGTAATAAGGAAGTGAACGAGGTAATTAAATGTTATGGTACAGAACAAAAGACCAACAACACTAAGCTTGCCAAGATCAACTTAGCCATCCATGGTATTGAAGGAAAAATAATTGAGGCCAACAGTTTTTACAGCGATCCGCACAACCTGGTAGGTAAGTGCGACTTTGTAATGGCTAACCCTCCCTTTAATGTAAACAAAGTAGATAAGGGTAAGGACTTTGTAAAGACTGATCCACGCTTGCCTTTTGGTTTGCCGAAGGCAGATAATGGAAACTACTTGTGGATACAATACTTCCATAGCTACCTCAACAAAAAAGGACGTGCCGGTTTTGTAATGGCAAGCTCTGCTACAGATGCCGGACACAGCGAAAAACTAATACGCCAGCAACTGATTGAAACAGGTGATGTGGACTGTATTGTAAGCGTAGGCAATAACTTTTTCTATACGCGTTCATTGCCTTGCCATGTTTGGTTTTTTGATAAGGGAAAACACAAAGAGAACAAGAAGAAAATACTGATGATTGATGCGCGCAATGTGTTCCGCAAAGTAACGACTACTATTAATGATTTTAGTGAAGAACAACTGGAAGGCCTAACCGCCATTGTGAAATTATACCGTGGCGAAAAGCCAGAAGTTAGTAAAACCAATGCATGGTTTAACGGCCGCTTCCCCAATAAAAAATATCAGGACATTGAAGGGCTGTGTAAGGTCGTAACGCTAGATGAGGTAAAGGAGAATGATTATAGTTTAACACCAGGAAGATATGTTGGCGTAAAGGATAGCATTGATGGGGATTTTGACTTTGTCACAAGACTCAAAACAATTAAGATTGAATTTGACCTCTTAAATCGTGAGTCTGGAAAATTCACCAATTCAATTTTAAAAAACTTGGAAGAATTGATATGAAAAATTGGTCTCTGATTAAGTTGGGGGATGTTATGGAAACACAAAAAGGGGCAGCATTTAAAAGTTCCAAATACACCGATGCTGGAGTTCCAATAGTGAGGGTTTCTGATTTTACCGACAGTTCAATTTCTCGAAGTCAAATAATGTACTATAGTGAAGAAGATGCCACTAAATTCTTCAGTTATAAATTATCGGAGTGGGACATTCTCATCCAGACTGTTGGATCTTGGCAACATAATCCTCAATCAATTGTCGGTAAAGTTGTCAAAGTTCCAAAAGACTTAGGCGGTTCATTATTAAATCAAAATATTGTCAAAATTATTCCTAGGCAAGAGATTGATAAGAGATTCCTCTACTATAGGTTGAGGGATGAGTCATTTAAATTTTATAACCTTGGCTGTGCTCAAGGGGCAGCGAATCAAGCAAGTATAACCTTGGATTCAATTAGAAAATTTGAATTTCATTTGCCACCCATTTCAATACAAACAAAAATCGCCTCCATCCTTTCCCCCTACGATGACCTAATTGAGAACAACCTCAAACGCATTAAGCTATTAGAAGAACTGGCACAACGTACTTATGAAGAATGGTTTGTGAAGTTTAAAGTTAATGGCGAGCAATTAGAAATAAATGGAGAGACTGGGTTGCCGGAGGGATGGGAAAAGAAAAGACTAGATGAAGTAGCTAGTATTAACTCCAAAAGTGTAAAGAAGGACTTCGAGGGGCTACTTAAATATGTTGACATCTCTTCAGTTTCAACGGGAAGGATTGATTCTTGGATAGAGTATGACTTTACAAATGCACCTGGTCGAGCAAGAAGGATTGTTAATCACGGTGACATAATCTGGTCATGCGTAAGACCAAATAGAAAGTCTTATTCCATGATATGGAATCCAGAAATTAATTTAATTGTGTCAACGGGGTTTGCAGTGATTACTCCCATTTCATTGCCATCAAGCTATTTGTATCAATTTTTAACGACTGATACTTTTGTTAGCTACTTAACCAACCTAGCTACTGGCGCTACATATCCCGCAGTTACCTCACAAGCTTTTGAAGACGCAGAAATAACTATTCCAAATAGGGTATTAGTTGAATCTTTTGATCTAAAGTTTAGACCATCTATTGATTTGATTTGGAACCTAACAAAACAAAATCAATTTCTTAAAGAAGCCCGAGATATTTTGCTTCCAAGGTTAATGGTTGGAGCAATTGATATTGACAGGGCACAAGAAGAAAGTTTAGCAATAGCAGCAGAACCTAAGTTACACTACAGTCTCAAAAAGTAGATCATGAAAGGAAAAGCTCACTTCACTGAAGATGAAATCAAACAAATTTCGTTGCTTATTGAGCAAAAGCTAAAGGCTAATACTGAAGACCAAAAGAAAATACGCAATCAAATACGGTCTCTCGGTTTTTATGCCAGCGACTTTGGTATTAGAGATGGCTACACCGTTAGTGATTTTAAATCTGTAATTAATAAGATGGAGAACTCAGACAGCATTCATGCAGACCTAATCCGTAGATACAAGATTGAACTGCAAAAAAACAAACTGAAGGATGAAATCTACAAATGGAATCTTCTCAGTCAGTTTAAGGGTCGACCAAACCCAGAAGCACCCAATTTTGCAGAAGAAATAAAATCAGTCAAGTTTCATAATCTTCTCTATCCTCTAGCTATTTCTGTCAGCAATCATATTGCAGCTGAGCGTCAGGAGCCATACAGGGAATGCTTCAAAGAGTTATTCAATGAAGCCGCTCCATTACAGAACCGTGTAACAAGCTTTGGCAGCAAAACACTCGCTATCTATAGGCAATTTGTCCCAGAAGATAAATACCCACATCATCAGGATGAAAGAACAATGGCTACGTTCCTAACCTATCACAATCCTGAAAAGTATTCCTTTTATAAGGATTCATTCTATCAAAAGTATTGCAAGTTACTCGGCATAAAAAGTAAGAAGAAGGGAGAAAAATATGTGCATTACTTAGAACTGCTAAGTGAATTCAAAGAAAAGTTTATTGATACTGATGCCGAATTACTAAAAGCAGTAAACGCACTTATTCCTGCTAATGCCTACAAAGACCCTACCCACACCCTCTTAGCACAAGATATTCTCTACACATTATTGGACAAGGGGCTGGAGGAGATTGACATTGAAAATTTCAATGTCTTTAAAATCTCCATGGGAAGTTTTAGTAATGAAGAAATGGAAGCGTGCATGCGCGATTCGATAGTGGTGGTTCACAGCGATACACGTGGCAAGGGCACGAGTACCGAAACACAAGCGGCAGCATTTGAAGAGACAATGAAAGTGGGTGACTATTTCTATCTGACCCACGGCAATGGCCCTAACAGTATGAAGATACTAGGCCGCATTACGAGTGAATCCTCAGCAAGTAAAAAAAACTATGTGGATCATTCGGGCTGGCTTCAACGGAAGTTTGAGGTTGTAGTCACTTCCGTTAACCAAATGGCATACAAAGGGCCAAATAAATGGTGGGCACCAAATAACAACAGCACGTGCATTCAAATAAAACGCGAGGAACTGGAAGAGGCCAACAAATTATTATTCGAACCCTACTTCAATACCCATCTAATTTCTACAGCAGATGAATCAGCAACTGTTCAGGAACCAGCTACACTTTACCAATCAGAGAAAATGAAACTTCCTCTTAACCAAATTCTATTTGGCCCTCCCGGTACAGGTAAAACACATACCCTTCTCAAAGAATACTATCCCTTGTTTACATCCCAAAAACAAGAAGTGTCGGAAGACCAATATAAAATTGAATTGGTTTCAAAGTACACTTGGTGGCAGATCGTGGCAGCAGCTGTATTGGATTTGAAATCAACCCATGTCACACAAATCTTAAACCATCAGTTAGTACAGATAAAGGACTCCGTATCCGATCAGAAGAACGCTCGCGCAATGATCTGGGCAATGCTTCAGCAACATACCAAAGCGGAGTGTGAGTATGTTAAGTACTCTAAGCGATACGAACCGCTATTCTTTAATAAAGACAAAGACGGCAACTGGACAATTGACGCTACAATAGCAGATGCAGAGGCCCCAGAAGTAAGAGAACTATTGGATTCATGGAAGAAGCCAGCTACTCAAAACAAGGAAGAAATCAAGCGCTTCGAATTCATCACCTTTCATCAGTCCTTTTCATATGAAGATTTTGTAGAGGGTATAAAGCCAATCATGGAGGAAGAGGCCGAAGAAGGTGATATCCGTTACAAAATTGAGGATGGTATTTTTAAGAGGCTTTGTACCAAAGCCAGGAGAGATTCAGAAAATGACTATGCGCTTTTCATCGATGAAATAAACAGAGGAAATGTTTCACAAATTTTTGGTGAGCTGATCACATTAATAGAAGACGATAAACGTGAAGGCAAGCCTAACGCGATTGAGGTAGAACTTCCGTATTCGAAAAAGAAATTCTCAGTGCCTTCCAATCTCTATATTGTTGGAACAATGAACACGGCTGACCGCAGTGTAGAGGCACTCGATACAGCGCTTCGCAGAAGATTCAGCTTCACTGAAATGGTTCCTCGTTACGATCTTGCTGAGTTACAAACTACCGTAGCCGGGTTTACACCAAGTTCAATTCTTCAAAAAATCAATAGCAGGCTGGAAAAACTATTAGATAAAGATCATTTAATTGGACATAGCTACTTTCTCGACATCAATGGAGATTTGAATAAACTAATACTTGCTTTTCAACACAAAATCATTCCGTTACTGCAGGAGTATTTCTACGGAGATACCGGGAAGATTGGTCTGATATTAGGCAAGGGCTTCTTTGAAGCAATCGAAAAAGAGGATGACTCCTTATTTGCCGACTTTGAATATGACAGTTCCGGTTTAGCCGAGCGCAAAGTATATCACCTGATAAATTTACTGGATAAGAATAAAAAGATAAGTGATCAACAATTCAAAGAAGCTATTGCTACCCTTATGAAATAAAAGCAAATGCCAGGTATCAAGCACCATATTACCGTTTTCGAACATCAGTCCTTAAAACTCGGGCAGCATTTTGAAAATGGAGAATTTGATGAGGCAAAGCTAAAGGCACTCCAACTTTTTTATGGAGAGAAGGGTGTACCCTATTATTCATTAATCCATAATGGCGTAAAGTTTTGCGAATACGTAGGTGTATTGCAAGTGGGCAATCTCACAATAGAAGTGCTGCCAAAAGCTGATAAAGAAGAGGATGAAGCGCATTGGCGCTCCATGTTGATTGGTATGCTAAGAGCAGTAGGCATATTTACAATTCAAGCACCCAGTCATAGCGACTTAGCACTCAAGTCCAACTCGATTTTAGAATTGTACTTTGAGTTATTTATTCATGAAACAGAATACCTCTTTCACAGAGGGTTAGTGAAAAAATATCGCAAAGCTGAAGGAAACAGTAAAGCACTGAAAGGAACTATTCAATTTGCCCGGCACATTCAACAAAACCTGACACATCAGGAGAGATTTTATGTCCGGCACACAACCTACGATGTCCACCATCTGCTTCACCAAATACTTTATAAAACCTTACGCCTATTAAATCAGATCAATACCAGTTCTAAACTGCAGAGCAAGATTGGCAGCCTGTTACTAAGTTTCCCGGAGCAAGATGATTTAAGAGTGTCGGAAGCTTTGTTTGAAAGAATCCAGCTCGATAGAAAATCCGAGAATTATAAAACCGCTATATCCATTTCCCGTTTGCTGTTGCTCAATTATCATCCTGATGTGATGACCGGAAGAAATAATGTACTCGCGTTGATGTTCAATATGAATGCTCTATGGGAACAGTTTGTGTACGTAAGCTTACTGAGACATAGGGTGAAAGGAGTAACAATAGCGGCACAGCAAAGCAAAAGTTTTTGGAAGCCGCAAAGCGGATATCGCGTTTCGATGCGTCCGGACATTGTATTAAATAAAGGAAAAGAGAACTGTGTGGTACTCGATACCAAATGGAAAAATTTAGGTGGCTATAATCCCTCACCCGATGATCTGCGCCAAATGTTCGTATACCACGAATACTTTGGGGCGCAAAAAGTAGCATTGGTGTATCCCGGCCAATTTGAAGTCAGAAAAGGGATGTACTTTGACCAGACAGGAGAATTAAGCGATAAGGAGTGCAGCATACTTCCGTTATCTTTAAAAAGAAATATAGCCGATTGGCAACTGTCCATTCATACAGAGTGCGATGCCTGGCTTAATAAAAAAGCAATAAGCAATTCATGAGCTACGAATACTCAGAAGATGGACTAATTGAATCAGCCACGCAAGATGTGCTGCAAGAACTCGGCTGGAAAGTACTAACCGCCTGGACAAACGAAAGTTTCGGAGCCAATGGTTTGTTAGGGCGTGAAAATAAAAGCGAAGTAATTCTTAGAAGATATTTATTGCAGGCGCTTAAAGAGTTAAATCCTGAACTACCGGAGGCAGCGTATCAACAAGCCACTGAACAAATTGAACAAAAGAGTTCCGATAAAACCTTAGGCCGCATTAACAAAGACAAGTACAAGCTTTTCAAAGAGGGAGTTGAGGTAAGTTTTACAAACGGTGAAGGAGAACTTGAAAAACAAAAACTACAGGTATTTAACTTCGAGAATCCTACAAGCAATCATTTTCTCGCAGTTAGGCAACTTGAAGTAGTAGGTGAACTCTATAACAGAAGGCCAGATATAGTCGGCTTTGTTAATGGAATACCGCTGGTATTCTTTGAACTGAAAGCGCATCATACCGATTTGAGAAATGCCTTTACTGATAACATTACAGACTATAAAGACACCATTTCCCACGTATTCCATTGTAATGCGTTTATTATTCTCAGCAATGGCACCGATGCCAAAGTAGGAACCGTAACAAGTCCTTATAAATATTTCCTCGATTGGAAAAGAATCACGGAAGAAGAAGAGGGTATTGTGAGTTTGGATACTATGCTTCGGGGTACCTGTTCCAAGAAAACCTAATGGACATCTTTGAGAATTTCCTTCTCTTTGACGACAGTGGAGGAGATGTGGTAAAGATCATGGCAAAAAACCACCAGTTCATTGGTGTGAATAAGGTAATCGACAAAGCGAAAAGTATTGAGGAGTTAAAAGGTAAGTTGGGAGTCTTCTGGCACACACAGGGCAGTGGTAAATCATACTCCATGGTTTTCATCTGTCAGAAGATTCATAGAAAGTTTGGCGGCTCATACACGTTTCTGGTGGTGGTAGATCGCAGTGAGTTAGAGAGGCAGTTGTATGATACGTTTACCGGAGTTGGCGCAACAACGAGTAAAGAAGTTGTAGCAAAAAGCCGCGACAACCTTCGCGAATTACTAAAGGCAAATCACCGGTACGTCTTTACCTTAATCCACAAGTTTTCCATTGATCCTAAAGTAGAGAGTGAGTATCCACTCATCACCGACCGTAAAAATATCATTGTAATTTCAGATGAGGCCCACAGAACACAAGCCGGAACTTTTGCGCGTAACATGCGCTTTCAAGGCATTCCAAATGCATCCTATCTGGGGTTCACAGGAACACCTATTATAAAAGAGGAAGCAGAACTCACTAAAAACATATTTGGTGAATATGTCTCTGTGTACGATTTCAAAAGAGCTATTGATGATGGTGCAACTCTACCGCTTCGCTATCTAAACAGAGGTGAAAAATTGGGCATTCAAAATCCCCAGTTGGATGAGCGGATGGCAGAAATTCTTGAAGATGAGAGCTTGGATAGCGATCAAAAAAGTAAGCTCGCTTATCTCTTCCAAAAGGACTATGTAATCCTAACTGCCGAGCCGAGATTGGACGCTATTGCCAAAGATCTGGTCTGGCATTTTAATGAAAGAGGTTATCAGGGAAAGGCAATGTTTGTTGCACTTGATAAGCCAACTGCCGTGCGCATGTATGATCTCATACAGAAGCATTGGCCAGCCTACGTTGAGGATTTAAAGAAACAAATTCGGCAAGCCACAGACCAGCAAGAGGAGCAGTCTTTACAACAGAAATTAAAACGAGTCGAAGAGACAGAAGTTTGTGTAATTGTAAGTTCTGAACAAAACGAAGTCGACAAGTTTCGTAAAATGAATTTGGAGATTGCGCCTCATCGCAAGAAGATGGTTGATCGTGATTTAGAAAAAGAATTTAAAGATGAAGAAAATCCATTCCGTCTTGCAATAGTCTGCGCCATGTGGATCACGGGTTTCGATGCCCCCTGTGTTTCCACAGTCTATCTTGATAAACCCATTAAAGGTCATACACTCATGCAGACCATTGCTCGTGCCAATCGAGTGTATGATGATGAGAAAGAAAACGGATTGATTGTCGATTATGGCAATGTGTATAAGCAATTGGAAAAAGCATATTCAGTCTATGGTGAAGGCGGCAAAGGAAGTGGTGGTGGTTCTGGTGGTGATGGACCAGGTGAGACCAAAAGACCCGTTGAGTTATTAGAGCAGTTAGCTGAAGAGCTAAAGGAATCGATCCGTCAAACGAAAGGTTATTTAGCGGAGTTGGGCTTTAATCTTGGTGATCTCAGCAATGTAGATACTAGCCGATGGAAAAAATCGCTCACATCAAAAAGGCTGTCGATTGTGTTTGCTTAAATGAAACGACCAGAACGAAGTTTGAAATAATGGCGAGGGACGTATTTCGTAAATACCACGCCCTCTATCCTGAAGAACAAGTAAAGCCCTTCATTCGCCAATTTAATGCCATTGAAGCTATCTACCAGCAACTGAATCAGCAAACCAAATCAGCTGATGTGACTTCAATTATCACTGAGTTGCAACAGATTGTTAATGAGAGCATATTGGTTGATTCAACCAAAGTAAATGATCCAGAAGGAGTTTATGTTGATCTCAGCAAACTTGACTTTGATAAACTCCGCGCAGCATTCGCCAAAACGCAGAAGAAAAATACGGTGGTGTTCGATTTACAGAGAGCGGTTGAGCAAAAGCTAGAGCAGATGATGAAGGAAAATCCGCTTCGCATTAATTTCTACGAACGCTATCAAGAAATCATAAAGGAATATAATCAGGGCAAGAGTTTGGAGGATACCATGAAAGCCTTTGAAAATCTCAGCAACTTCATCAAAGATTTGAACATCGAAGATGCAAGAGCCATTAGAGAAGATTTGGATAAAGAATCGTTGGCCATTTTTGATCTATTGCGTTCTGGCAAAGAACTGTCTCAACCTGAAATTAAGGAAGTCAAAAAAGTATCTGTTGACATCCTAGCAAAACTGAAAGCAGAGAAATTGCAAATAGAACGCTGGCGTGAAAGCAGACAAATAACAGCTCAGGTCAAGACTACTATTTTTGATTCCCTGCAGTGGCTTCCACAAACTTCTTACACCGATCAAGATGTGAGTGAACGAACAATTCATGTATACCAACATGTATACACCAATTATCCAGGTGGTCAACAAGGTGTCTATGCCAATACTTCACTCTAAACACAGAAGATTATGGACGTGTCAAAAAGTGAGGTTGTTAGAGCAATCGAAGAGTTAAAATTTTTTGACCTTAAAACCACTGACTATTCCGAAATTAAAAGACGGGCTGATATTCTAGTAAGGGCTGGATTTATGGCCGCGCTTTTCCCTAAGAATCATTTACCAATTTATAGAGGACGAGTTGTAAATCCTGCAAACGTTTTTCATGAAGTAAGTCTATTGAGCTATCCTCCGAAAAGTAAAAATTCTAAACTTATTTTTAATCGACTCTCATCAAACAAGTTTCAAGTATTCTATGGTGCAATGATGCCCCAAGAGACTCGCTTTGATCAAATAACAGCCATGATTGAGGTTGGATCAATAATGAGGGAAGACTTCACAGCAGATGAGGAACACGTTCAATTGGGAAAATGGGAAGTAACCAAAGATTTTACAATAGCAATAGTAGGCCTGCATTCTAACTTGGCAAGCTCAAATATTAATGCTCAGGAGATGAAAAAAAAGCATACTGAGCTTACTAGTTCTCTTGATGAGGCTGGTGAATTGATAGAAATGGTTGCAGAATTTATGTCTCGTGAATTTTCGAAAAAGTAGAAAAGGGTAGTGAATGGGAGTATAAAATATCAGCAGCCTATGGTGATGCTCTTTTTGAAGCTGGTGTTAAAGCAATTCAGTTTCCAAGCGTAAAGGGTGAAGGCAGGTCATTCAATGTAGCCCTCCATAAAGATATTGTTGATGCGGCAATGCAAATCGAAGTTGCTGCTATTACCCGTTTGCGTAAAATTAATAAAGAAATTATCGTTGATTGGTTTTTACAAAGTCCTACTATTTCCAATGGCAGATTCAGATGGGAAGAACCTCCACGAAGTGCCGTTACAGGCGAGCTCGAAATGGGTTTAATCAGGAAAAGTATGGCGCAAAATGGGGGTAAGTTTATCAATCCAGAGAGTTAACCCAATCGCACATCCCCGCAGATTATAAATGCATCACTTTCTTTACTCATTTCGAGTTTCCTTTTACGTTTTGATTAGACTTTGTATCTTTAATATGGATTAGATTGATTTGGTTCAATTTGACAAGGTGCAAATTCGATACACACTAGGTAGAGAATTTGTTATTTGGAGTTTAAATGAGATATTTCTGATGAAGACATAGACCCTGCAGCTCCACTCTTTTGGCATTAAGCAGGCAAGCCTGCAACGCCACATTAAGATTAAGCCGCTTTCACTGAAATGAGAGCGGCTTTTTTTGTGCGCTTATTTTTTCGGAGTTTTTGTTCCATCACCCAATAAAGTTCCCCATGGGTTCAGTTCCGGCACCTTATCAAAAATTACTTTGGCAACGGCCAGTATAGGAATTGCCAAAAACATTCCGGGTACTCCACAAAGTTTGCCACCCACCAACACCCCAATAATTGTTACCAAAGCATTGATACGCACTTTGTTTCCTACAATAAGTGGCATTCCAAAATTATTATCAACAATCTGAACAGCAAACAACACAACGCCCACCCAAATTACCTGGCTGGTGTTGCTGTCGTTGCAACAAACCAGCGTGATTAACATACAAATAATATTAGCCGTAAGCATGCCCACGTAGGGGATTAAATTAAGTAAAGCAGCCAATAACGCCATGAAGATGGCGTACTTGACACCAAGAATCAAAAACCCAATTGAATTGAGTGTAAATACAAGGGCTGTCTCAATCATCAATCCGGTTACATACTTTTGAGCAATAGACGTAGACTCGGTAAGAATATCAGTTACTTTTTCTTCAGTTCCGTTTTTAAAAACACCAATAATAAATTTTTTAATAACAGATCGATAGTAAAGAATCAGGAATGTATAGATGGGAAGTAAAACCACATACGTGAGCATGTGGGTTATGGAACCCACAGTAACGCTGGCTATTTGCGGTGCTTTTTCTTTCAGGTTATCCAGGGTTTGATCGATGTATTGATTTTGTTTGCGCACCGTAATGTTTGTTTGATCATTAAACCAGTATTGCATGGATTTGCCTACTTCATTGAGTCGTTCTTTTAGGGCTGGTAAATCGTCCATAAAATTGACCACCTGCTTTGATAAAATAAAAATTATACCGCCACCTATAACAATAGCAGCCACAAGAGGTATTATTATAGAAAGTATTTTAGGAAATTTTTTCTTTAGTAAGAATCTTGTGACTGGCAAAAGCAGGGTAGCCAATAAAATTGCAAAGAGAATAGGTAAAATTAAATCCTTTGCCAATACAAGGGCAGCACAAATTAATCCGATAGTTAGAAGATTGAAACTTAATTTCTTGTAAAAGGCCTCCGCATTGTTCTTGTAATAAAGATTTTAGAATCTTATTTAACAATCGAATTATCATGCCAGTACAAAATAGAAATTAATTCTACGGCATTGAACCAAACTCAATACGAACTGTGGAGATTATGCCTCACCGAATGGGGCGCAATTTCCCGATGGCTCGCCAATTTAAGCGTCTTCATCCCTTTTAGTAGTCGGGTACATTTATTGACAAGGATTACGTGTGTTACCTTACGTTAAAAAATTATCAACAAATTATTGGTCTATTATTAAGAGCACGGTTACGGGCTACCTTAATGATGATTCCTTCTTGTATGCGGGTTCCATTGCCTTCTCAACAATTTTCTCATTACCGGCAATTATTATAATTGCGCTTTCCATAGGTTCTACTTTTTACGAACGCGATTTGGTTCAGCAAGAGTTGATTAATCAAGTAGCTGCGTTGATTGGTAGCGAAAGCACAGGGCAAATTGAAAAGATAATTCTCAATGCCACCTATGATATGAGCAGTACCTTTGCCCGGTTTATTGGAATTGCCACTCTTATTTTTAGTGCCACCACGGTATTTGTTTCGTTGCAAACCAGTATTAATAAAATGTGGGGCATAAAGCCAAAGCCTGAAAAAGGTTGGTTAAAATATATAATAAACCGAGTTCTATCATTTGCCATGGTAGTTAGTTTTGGTTTTGTGCTTCTTGTTTCACTGCTTATCGATACTATACTGGTTTTAGTTCAAAACCAAATGAATATAGCGGCTAATGGTCTTACTGCTTTCCTTGTATCGGGAGTAAATCTTGTAGTATCGCTGGCCATCATTACTTTAATTTTTGCGCTGCTGTTTAAGATTTTGCCAGATGCTAAAATTCAATGGCGCGATGTGTGGGTTGGCGCCTTTATCACAACGATACTTTTTACGCTAGGAAAATATTTGATTGGCTTTTATCTGGGAAGCAGCAGTATAAACTCAGCGTATGGGGCGGCAGGTTCTGTGGTTATCATTTTAATTTGGGTTTATTACTCTACGCTGATTTTTCTTTTTGGTGCTGAATTCACCTCCGTATATGCGGCCCATCTGGGGAAAGGAGTTATACCCTATAAAAATGCAGTAAAATTTAAAATGGTTGAAGTACCTCAAGAAAATAATTATGAAGAAGATTAAAAAGAAGTACTTGGTTATCGGAAGTATTCTAGTAGTACTTTTAATTGGGCGATTGATTCTTCCCTACTTTGTAACCCGGTATGTCAATAAAGTACTGGCTAATATTCCTGGATATTCGGGTTCAATTACAGGAGTAGATATCTGGTTGGTACGAGGCGCCTATGTAATTCACGATCTTAAGATTTTTAAAGTGGATGGCAGTGAAAAAGTACCTTTTGTAGATATTCCTTCCACCGATCTGTCTGTGGAGTGGAAGGCATTGATTCATGGCTCGGTGGTTGGGGAAGTAATATTTGAAAACCCTTCCTTGAATTTTATTGGTGGAAATAAAGATTCGGAGGGCAAAGAGAATAATCAAACAGGTGCCGATGTAGATTGGACTGTGCCGCTTAAAGAATTAATTCCGTTGCAGATCAATAGATTGGAAGTAACAAATGCCTCTGTCTTCTTTTATGATTTCACATCAAAACCCAAAGTAGATTTGAGTTTAAAGCAATTGAATCTGCTGGCCACTAACTTAAATAATGCGGAGAGACAAACGGTAGCCCTGCCTTCAAAGATTAATCTGACGGCAAACTCTATTGGCGATGGCCAACTAAGTGTCGCTATGAATATTAATGTACTCAAAGAGATTCCGGATCTGGATATGGATCTAAAATTTGAAAATATTAACATGCCCGCCTTGAATGACTTCTTTTTAGCTTATAGTAACGTGGACATTGAAAAGGGTACTTTCTTTTTATATTCTGAAATAACGGCGGAGAATGGAATTATTAATGGGTACGTTAAACCGTTGGCACAAGATGTTACAATTGTAAACTGGAAGGAGGACAAGCAAAATGTCTTTAATCTGGTGTGGCAATCGATCGTGGGTTTCTTTGTTGAGGTTTTTGAAAACCAAAAAGAAGATCAGTTTGCCACCAAAGTGCCTCTGGCCGGTGATTTAAATAATGTAAAAACAAAAACGTGGCCAACGCTTTGGAATATTTTCACTAATGCGTTTGTTAAAGCATTTGAAATGAAGACAGATAACACGATAAAGTTTATTCCGAAAACAAAAGCTGAACTAAGAAAGGAGAAACGAGAAGCTAATAAGAAGAATTAATAGTTCACTTCTTACCACTGCCTAAAATACTATCTTTTAATCCGGCTTGGATTGACTTCCACCAGAGATTAAAAATAAAACGCTTGCGATCACGCTCGATTTCTATTTTACCCTTTCTGTCTTTTACCGGGGTCTTCTTGTCTTTCGTGTCTTTTATCAAGGCATTGATCAAGGCTGATTTTACTTTCTGAACAGATTTGGCTTCATTCAAACTGAGGATTTTCAAGTCTTTATAATTGATTTGAATCTCACCTAAGGATTTGTAATCGTTGTAAGCAAAATTGAAGTAGAGATTATTTAATAGGCCAGACTCAAATTCGAGGGAAGCCGCAGGGGTTGTTATTGTATTCAACTCATGGAACGGTACATTAGAAATTTTTCCTTTTGCGGTATACTCTTGTGTAGAATCGGCAGGAAACGTAAATGTAGCATCAATCAAACCTGTTTTCATAAAATTACCCGTGGCGTTAAGAAGGGCTGGTTCTTGCGATTGATTACTTAGGCCGGTGAGTAGGCCTTTTACATTATTAAATATGACATGCCCAGATGCTATCGCATCCGCAGCAATTTCTTCGACCACAATGTTGGCCTGCTGAATGTCGATACTATCAATCTTAATTTTGAAAGGAAGTTTCAAAAACGCATACATAGGCATGGGTACCACTTCTTTTTTGATAAAGGGAAGTCGTTTGTCACGGAAAGCATGAAGTCTGGAGCCCACAATGGAAAGCCGCGACACCAGCAAAGCCTTGTCAAATAATGATTTATAATCAAACTGTGAAAAACTTATGCTTTTTATGGAAAGATCAACACGAGAAACTTGCTTGCCCTTGGCTTGACCAAATTCGACCTTGTCATAAGTAGGGATGAGTTTCAGTGAATCAATAAATAATGAACTGGCTTTACTATTGAACTCAATCTTATCGATTGACATTTTGTAGAAACCGGTTGCCTCAGAAAAATTTAACTGGTTAAATGACCCAGTTAGGTAATGAAATGTGGCCCCTAAATCCTCAAACGAAAATGCACTGTCATAATGGATTGAACCAAAGGATACATTGGCAACAGCCTTTAGCTCAAGAATAGAATCTTGCTTTATTGAAAAGTGAATTTTATTGAGAGTGATGTCTTCAACACTAATAGCATAAGATGGAGGGGTTTTCTTCGTTGAATCTGTTTTTGTAAAATCATAGGTAATAACGCCACTGTCCAGTAGAATATTTTTAATCTTAATGCCCTTCCCTGCCAGCAGTTGATAGATGTTAACACCAGAAAGCTGAAGCCTATCAATATTTCCCCGCAAAGGAAGATTAGAGCTTTCCGTGGCAATAACCAATTGATAAAGACTAACAGATCTTGTAAAGAGATTAACCCGCACCGAAGCAACAGAGCCATTACCTTTCGATAACTCACTTGCTATTTTATCTTTGAGAACTTTTGAAATGATTAAACCACCAATAAAAATAGCAGCTACTAAAACCCCTGCACCAAGCAGAAGTTTAAAGGCATAATTTCTCCATTTCTGATTCTTTTTCAATTCAGGATTCACAATAAAGATACTAAGTGTGGTTAAGTACTACCGACCTCCAATTAACCGAAATAAGATTGAAATTATGGCTAGGACAAGGAGTACGTGGATAAAAGCCCCCAGGCTGAAGTAGAAGAATCCGAAAATCCAGCCTACCAGTAATACAACAGCGAGTAAATAAAGTATGTCTCTCATAATATTTTTGATTTGATTACCTACCACAATCGAATAGTTGTGCCAATGAACAAAATGAGATAATTGAGGTTAAAATGATGAAGAATGAGGAATTTATGCTCGACTAGTGTAGATTTATTTCCACAAATTGTCGTCAGATACGGGTTTTTGGGTATTTGCTGTGTGGCACGTTTTTGAATTGTTATATCAGCAGAAACAAACTCAAGAAATGTATGAAACTACTGATGGACATTCTAATTGTATTAGGTTCTGTTTTTTTGGGATATATTGTATTTATGGTTGCTTCCATTGCACTGATAAAAGTATTTTTCCCTTTTTTCAATCAGCAAGAATGGGAACAGATGGAGCGCAACCGCTTATCAAAGCAGAACTCTGGTAAATAGCTGGCTAATTAGAAAAACTATGTGGAACGTGTTGGTTGTAGATGATGAGATTGATATTTGCGTTTTGGTAACTAAATATCTTCAAAGGCGTGGTGCCAAAGCAGATTACGCCTTAAGTATTAAAGAAGGTCTCTCTAAAACCACGGTTACCCCATACGATTTGTACATGATCGATTTGAATTTGAAAGATGGTACAGGTTATGAACTTATTGAAAAGCTAAAAGACATGCACGTATCCTCCAAGATCATTATGATTAGTGCCCATGATGCAGAAGCCCCCAAGGCAATTGCAAAAGGTGCGGATTATTTTTTACCAAAACCCTTATCGAAAAAAGCTATTGACGAGGCCTTACAACAAGTAAATTTCTCAAGTAATTAATACAACCCTATGGCGCATATCTTAATTATAGATGACGATAAAGACATTTGTCTTACGCTTTCTAAATTCCTGATTAAAAATGGATATCAAGTTGAAGTAGCCAACAAGGGCGAGGAAGGATTGCAGATTCTTCGAAACCAAAGTTTTGATTTGATTCTGTGTGACTATCGGTTGCCCGACTATACAGGCCTGGAAGTTTTGCAAAAAATAAAAATACTTTCACCAAAATCTGCTGTTATTATTATTACGGGTTACTCGGATGTACGTACCGCTGTTGAAACCTTTCGATATGGTGCCAGCGATTATGTAACTAAACCTTTGTTTCCTGATGAACTTCTGGTAACAGTGAAAGAAACGCTGGAGAAGAACGAAACTAAAAATAATCAACAGGCGGGAGTAACCATCCAATCAAAGTCGAAAAGCTCCTCAACAGAAAAACTGACTACGTCTGATTTTATTGTAGGAAAGAGTATTCAATCGCAAACGGTTCAAAAGTATATTGAATTGATTGCGCCTTCTGATATGTCGGTGATTGTTCATGGTGAAACGGGTACTGGAAAAGAATTTGTCGCGCAATCGATCCATCGCTTTAGCAAGCGAAGCGATAAACCATTTGTGGCCATTGATTGCGGTGCTTTACCGAAAGAGTTAGCCGGCAGCGAACTTTTCGGTCACATGAAAGGATCGTTTACCGGGGCCGTAACGGACAAGCCTGGAAGTTTTGAAGTGGCACAGGGGGGAACAATTTTTCTGGATGAGATTGGAAATCTTTCCTATGAAAATCAGGTAAAACTGCTGAGAGTAATTCAGGAACGGAAGATCAAAAGAATTGGAGCCACGAAAGATACATCGATTGATGTGCGGATTGTTGCGGCCACCAATGAAGATTTAAGTAAAGCCGTAAAAGAAGGAAAGTTTCGCGAAGATCTTTATCATCGGTTGAATGAATTCAAAATTCAATTATCGCCTTTGCGGGAACGCAGAGATGATATTATGGTTTTTGCCGATCATTTTCTTAAAAAGGCAAACACATCACTGCAAAAGGATGTAAAGTCTTTCTCCTCGGAGGTTTCGGAGTATTTAAAAAATTATCACTGGCATGGGAATTTACGCGAGCTAGCCAATGTGGTAAAACGGTCGGTGCTATTGACCATGGGAGATGATGTATTAAAGGAAAGCTTACCCGTTGAAATCTTACAGAGTACTAAGGATGATGGCTTGGCCGGAGTTGAAGAGAATAAAGGAATATTAAAATCTATTGCGGGTTCTGCTGAACGCCAGGCAATTATTGAAGCTCTTGAAAAGGTCGCTTACAACAAATCAAAAGCTGCTGGTATATTAAATATCGATCGCAAGACCTTATACAACAAGCTGAAGCTGTATAATATCCCTATGTAATAAGCTGGTGTCCTACAACTTCAAGGTGTAGGGCACTATTCTCTTCTAAAAATGTGTTTAATAAAAAACTCCCGCTCTGTTATTAAAGCGGGAGTTTTGTTTTCGAATGGAGTGCTTTCTTACTTAATCAGATTAAAGGCAATGTACACTTGGGCATTTGAATTTTTGGAATCACCAATCAACGCTCTTGCGCCATCACTATCAGCAATTTTTACAAGGCCGTAGTTGTAGCGTCCACCTACCTGCACCGCACCAAAATTAAATCCTATGCCTCCGGATAATCCATAGTCATATGATTTTAATTGATCCTTATCCACTTCATCAGTACCATTGGCCAAATCACCGCTATACGAAATATTGGCATTTAGCAGATAACTGGCATACCCACCTAAGTGAATCTCGGCCGACTTGCCTAATTTGATGGCGGCAAGTACCGGAAGGTCAAGATAATTCAAATTGTATTTCACCTCTTGGTTAAAACCACCCGCTGAGTACATCGCGTCAGCGCCTTTGGTGGAATAAAGTAATTCTAATTGAAGGGCAGCCGCATCACTGGATAACACCTGACCATAGAAACCCACATTCATTCCAATCCGGGCGTCTTCATCGTGGATATCATCAATGTATAAATTGCTTACATTGAGTCCGCCCTTAATACCTGCTCTTTTAATAGCCTGGGCATCCGCCTGTTCAACAGTGGTTACACCTATAAGCGCCAGAATAAACAAAGCACTTATGATTTTGTATTTCATTTTCATAATTTTTGGATTTAAATTGTTTGATTATTGATACTAATTTGATTGATGATACTAAAAAAGCACGCCAAGTTTATTTTACCCCTGTTTACCGCAAAAATGAATTTCAGGCGATTGATAATACTCGTGCACTGTAGAGATAATGCCACATGATTAAAAAATATTACACACAAGTAACTTTGTTCCTGATCGTGTTTGTACTTACTGTAGTAAGTATTTTAAGCTATCGCAATCTGAATAATTATATTAATGAGGTGGAACAAATCCGGAATTCAAACAGCGTGCTTAGGACGCTGGAAGAAGTTTTCTCTTCCGTTAAGGATGCGGAAACAGGTCATCGTGGCTATGAACTTACCCGCGATACTACATTTTTATTGCCTTATACAATTGTAGTAAAATCGATCGGGCCTAAAATTAATATTCTGGATAGCTTAGTTTCTGAAAATGAAGCGCAACGCCTGCGTGTTGATACATTAAGGAATCTGATCGACTATCAATTCATACTGATCAATCGTATTTTATACAATACGGCCAACTCGGGCCTATACTTAGATACGTATGAAATAAATATGCTGTTGGAGGGAAAGAAGAATATGGATAAAATACGAAATGTGGTAAATAACATTCGGGCTGTGCAAACCGAAATCACGTCAAGTCGAACTCAAAAGGAAGCTACACTGCGGGAAATTGCACCTATTGCCATTCTTATTTATTCCTTATTGGCTATTGGTGCTTCCGTTATTTTATTCTATGGAACATTAACTGCGCTCGGCAAGAAAAAGAAAGCTGAGCAACAATTGTTGGAGAAGAATAACTCGCTGGAAGAAGAGATTAAACTCCGATATTTTACTCAATCATTACTTAGTAATATTCTGAATCATTCGCTTAGTGGCATCATGGCATTTAAATCTGTTCGAGAAAAAGGAGCAATCGTGGACTTTGAATGGATACTTACTAATCAGGAAAGCACCAAATTAACGGAAAAAGAAGAAAGTGAATTAATCGGTCAGCGACTATTAGAGAAAATGCCCGGCAACAGAGAAGATCTCTTTGATGACTATGTAAAGGTTGTGGAATCGGGTAAACCTTTAATACTTGAAAAACTTTATCAAGGCGAAAATTTAAATAAGTGGTTTCATCTGGAAGCCGTTAAGTTGGAAGATGGATTTGTAGTGACCTTTTCAGACATTACGGACCGTAAATCACAAGACAATCAACTACAGCAAATTAATGAGGATTTGAGAAGATCGAATGAAGATTTAGAACAGTTTGCTTACGTAGCTTCGCATGATTTGCAGGAACCGTTGCGCAAAATAAGGGCCTTCGGAGATTTATTGACGAGTGAATTTAAAGATGTTGAGGGTGCGCACGATTATATTCATCGCATGCAAAATGCGGCTTCTCGCATGCAAGTGCTTATCCAGGATTTGTTATCCTTTTCAAGAGCTTCGCGTGGCACATCGCAGTTTGAAAGTCTCAACCTCGCTTCAATTATTACGGAGGTATTGGACGACCTCGAGAATCAGATTAGGCGCGAGCAAGCGGAGGTAACTGTTGAAAGTGCTGATTATGCCATACGGGGAGACAAGGTTCAGATCAAACGACTCTTTCAAAATCTGATCAGTAATGCTATTAAATTTCATAAAACAGATGTACTGCCTAAAGTAAGTGTGCATGTCAAAATCCTTACTGAAGAGGAACTGAGAAATCATTTTCCAGATGCGCAGAAAAACATAGACTACTTACAAATTATCGTGGCGGACAACGGAATTGGCTTTGGAAATCAATATGCTGAAAAAATATTTAATATTTTTCAGCGACTTCATGGCCGACTCGATTATGAGGGTACGGGTATCGGACTTGCTATTTGCCGGAAAATTGTATCCAATCATCGTGGCTACATTCTTGCTACTAGTGAGGAGCAAGTAGGATCTAAATTTATCGTTATCTTACCAAATACATAAAATTATTTTTTGTGAAAACAACCAAACCAGTTACCATACTTATGGCCGATGATGATCCGGATGACAGAATGTTGATGAAAAAGGCATTGGATCAGCATAAGACAAAACATCATATTCATTTTGTTGAAGACGGAGTTGATTTAATGGATTATCTACACCAGCGGGGTAGATACAAAGCAGAAAAGGTTGCTAAGCCTGGATTAATTTTGTTGGATTTAAATATGCCAAAAATGGATGGGCGCGAGGCATTGCGACTAATTAAAACCGATTCAGAGTTAAGACGGATTCCGGTCATTGTACTAACAACATCAAGGGCAGAGGAAGATATTTTTCAAACGTACGACCTGGGCGTTAATTCTTTTATTTGCAAGCCTGTAAGCTTTCAAGAACTGGTAGAAGTTACTAAAGAAATTGAAAACTATTGGTTTGGCACTGTAGCCCTTTCAACAAAATAGAAGGAAGTTATGAACTCACGCCTGATCAACGTTTTAATAATTGAAGACGATGAAGATGATGTACTTATCGTGCGGAAGTTTTTAAAGCAAAGTGAATTCTATCGTTTTGAAACTACTTGGGAATCCAGTCCAGTAAAGGCACGCAAATTAATTGAAGACGGAGAGTTCGATGTGTTTCTTATTGATTATCGGCTGGGTGCTGAAAACGGGTTGGATCTGGTTCGTTATGCACATGAAAAAAATATTCTAAAACCATCGATCTTATTAACCGGGCAGGGTGATCTGCGGGTAGATGTAGATGCGAGTCGGTTTGGGGCAGCGGATTATATTATTAAGTCTGAGTTAAATGCATCCATGTTGGAAAGAAGCATCCGCTATGCCTTAACGCAGGGTAAGGTTATCAGAGAACTGGATGAAAAGGAGAAAAAGTATAGTTCTCTTTTCGAACGATCGGTCGATCCCATTTTTCTGGCTACGGAAGATTTTAAGTTACTAAATGTAAATAAGTCTTTTCTTAATGTATTTGGGTACGAGTTAAAAGAGGGTTCGCTATTTATTAATAATTTATTTGCCCATGAGGCTGATTATGAATTTGCTATTGACACGCTGAAAGAGACCGAACAGATTAAGGATTTTGAAGTCGAGTTGATCACGAGGGCAGGAGTTAGAAAGTGGTTTCTATTCAATTGTGTTTTTATTCCTGATCAGGCTTCAGACTTTTGTTGTTACCAGGGAATCATGCATGATATAACCCTGCGAAAAAAGGAACAAAGAGAGTTATTGGAAACGGAGCGGTTGTCGTTAACTGGAAAGATGGCCCGTACCATTGCCCACGAAGTACGGAATCCATTAACCAACCTTACACTGGCGATTGAGCACATCAATGATGAGTTGCCTGAAGGAAGTGAATCCATCAAGGTTTATACCGAGATCATTGAACGAAATGCTCATCGGATAGAGGAACTTATCAGTGAACTTTTAAACTCATCCAAGCCGAAGGAACTTAATCTACAATTGGTTGATCCACAGGAATTGGTAGAGGAAACGTTGGAGCTTGCTATTGATCGGATTAATTTTAATCAGGTTATTCTTCAGAAAACTTTTACCGAAAATCTTCCCCGCATTTTGTTGGACAAAGCGAAAATGAAAATTGCTTTAATCAATATCATTATCAATGCCATTGAGGCTATGACAGGGGATAAGCGTGAACTTACCCTGAGTACACGACAACAAGAGAACACCATCCTGTTGCTGATAGGAGATACGGGCAAAGGGATGAGTGCCGACCAACTCGAAAATTTATTTGAACCTTTTTTTACCGCCAAGCCAAATGGACTTGGTTTAGGACTTACCTCTACGAAGAATATTTTAAATAGTCACAGTGCAACTATTCTGGTAGAGAGTGAACTCAATAAAGGAACTACGTTTACACTTCAATTTACATTGGCCAGCTAAAGGGCAAGCCTCTTCATTGTCAAAGATGCTAACGGTCAAGTATAAGCTTAGTGCGGGTTTTCGAAGACGAGATTTTCATTTTATCTAAAGTTTTATTTCTTGACGAAATGTTCAATTTAGCGATAAACCCCGCATTAAGCTTATACAATGTTAGTGGCTGGCAACGCTTTCATCGTTTTCAATAAATTCAGTCAATAAATTATTTAAAGTTGGCGTCTTAAAGGATGATGAATGAACCAAACTTAATACGTTTTTTGCCAATAATTGCATTTCGGGTTTGGCAGCCTTTACGTGCGGAGCAATGGCTAATGTACCCATATTTCCTCTTAATGCTTTACGCCAATACCAAACTGAAAACCATTTTGGCATTATTAAAAAAATAGTCTTTAAATTATTCGGGGTGATTTGTATTCCGAGTTTTTGTAAACCCTTAAATCCTTCAGCAACACTATCAATCATTTCCCTGACGGCTTTCTTGTTTCTACCAAGTTTTTTGCTGTTTCCATCTTGTTTCATTATTGCAGCAGAAGCGCAAGTAATAAATAGGGCGTGTGTTTTAAGCCACCATTTCATATTCGCTTCAATTGTAGTTTGAAAACCTGCCTTGGTAAGAATTCCTTTGATTTTCGAAACTAAGGTCTTGCTTTCTCCATTTAGGTTTCCAAGGGTTGTTTTTTGTTGTTTGATTTGAATATATTCTATGATATTATTTTTACGAGTTCCACCTACTCCTGGAAATCCCAAAACAATATCCTTATTCGGATATTGTTGTTGTAATTCATCAATATTATGAATATTGTTTAACATAAACATAATTGCTTTAGCGGAATTATCATTATTCAAAGTGCTATAAATTGTTTTTAATTGGTCGAGTCTAACAGTAACTATAATTAAATCATAGTTTTTATTAGGATTGATTTCCTTTATAATGGAAACTTTTAAAATTGTTGTTTCTTTTGTTAAGATGTTCTTTATCTCAATTCCGTTTTTCTTTATTGTCTCGTAGTTTTCTCCACGTGCTAAAAGTGTAACATCAACTCCTGATGCAAAAAGTCTGGATGAGTAGATTTGCCCAATTATACCTGCGCCAAAAATAAGTATTTTCATAGACGATTTTTGTTTTTGCGCTTGCCACGAACGTTTGTGCATATTGTCGTGGCGGGATTTGAAAGATTCATTGTCCCACCAGCCGAAATGAAATTAAGAAACTAAAACGACAAAGTTAGCGCGTCACCCCGCCATGCAATATGCATTTTGTGCATGTTGCACAACTACATTAAAGATAAGGAAATGATGATTAATTTTATGCCATGCAAGGACGCAAAGCATTTGAAGAGCGACTCTTCACCAACTTTCTGTTATCAGACCGGGTTCCGGTAGATA
>Ga0154020_10001190_pt1 | contig 32152 bp, 21 predicted proteins | sample Klosneuvirus_201_FD_109709 | JGI IMG/M metagenome (GOLD analysis project Ga0154020, IMG submission 109709) | Active sludge microbial communities from wastewater, Klosterneuburg, Austria - Klosneuvirus_20160825_MG | ecosystem: Engineered > WWTP > Aerobic digester > Activated sludge | place...
GCGCGCGGGACGGACGGTCGCCTTTATCCGTGGGGTGACGAGAAGCCGACGCAAGATCTCTGCAATTTCAACATGAACGTGGGCGACACGACGCCGGTGGGCAGCTACCCCAAAGGCGCCAGTCCCTACGGCGTTTTAGATATGTCCGGCAATGTCTGGGAATGGACAAGCAGCCTGTGGAAGGGGTATCCTTATGACCCGGCGGATGGCCGGGAAGATGCGCATGACGAGGGCAGCCGCATCGTGCGGGGCGGTTCGTTCTTCAATCATGACGGGTTCGTCCGCTGCGCCTGCCGCGACGGCGACGTCGATCCGAGCGATGATGTGGGGTTGCGGGTGGCGTCTCCCGGCTTTTGAGACTCTGATCTCTGGAAACTCTGCCCTCTGTTTTTCTGGCGCTCTGCGCCTCTGGCAAGGGGGTGTGGGGGAGCGCAGCGTCCCCCGCATGCGATTTCCCGCCGTAGGCGGGCGAAATTTTTTTGGGGAAACACAACAGCGGATGCGAGGAAACAACGGATTTGGTTTCGCCGTGAACAGGCGATCCATCCAAAACACCAGAAACCGAGCTTTTTGGAAAAGCTCGGTTTCTTATTCGCTGCGGATTTGAGGAAACAACGGATTTGGCTTTGTGGTTGGGCGAGGATCGGGTCGTTGACGAATGGAGCAAATCCGCTGTTTCCCTGCATCCGCTGTAGCGCTGTGACCTAAACACTACAGCAGATTTGAGGAAACAACGGATTTGTTTTTGTCGCAGAGCGAGGATCGGGTCATTGACGAACGGAGCAAATCCGCTGTTTCCCGGAATCCGTTGTAGTGCTGTGACCTAAACACAACAGCGGATTTGGTTTCGCCGTGGAGCGGGATCGTTCCGTTAACGAACGGAGCAAATCCGCTGTTTCCCGGAATCCGTTGTAGTGCTGCAATAAACTTTCGCCCCACGCACGCACTGCCGAAGGGGTATGCTAAAATAGGCGCATATCAACTGTACGCATCGACGCATTCCTATACTGCCTCGTCTCTTATGATTCTTATGAAAACGATTGAGGTTCAGCCACGCGTGACAACCGTCGAATGGACGGATGATAAGCTGGCAATGATGCTGACAGATGGCCGCGTGGTGATGGCGCCGCTGGCCTGGTATCCGCGGCTGCTCCACGCAACGCCTGCCGAGCGCACCGATTGGCGCGTCTTTGAAGACACGGACGATCGCGATGTCATCTTCTGGGTGCAACTGGACGAGTTGATCCCTGTCGTTGCCTTGCTGGCAGGCGTTCCCAGCCGCGAGTCCACGCGCTCGCTGGAGCGATGGCTGGCGCAGCGTCGCACGCACTCCCACTCATGACACCATCTCCCCTCGAACTGCAACGCCGCGAACGGCAAAAACAGTACGACCTGCTCGTCAGACAGCACGCGGCTGCGTCCCAGCAACTGCAAACCACGGCCAACGCTGCGGACCGCCCGCTGCTGGAAGCGCAGGTGGCGGAGCTTACCGCGCGCCTGGCGGCGGTGTGGGCGCAACTTAACGACCTGGGGCAAGAGCCACCGGCCGGCCTCGCCATCGCCATCCGCCCGCGCAGCCCCGCCGTTTGCTCGTCCGCAGCCACATCCAGGAGTACAGCCACACGGCCGAGACAACCGTGTCCCTGGCCGCAGGCGCGACGACGACCGTGCGCCAGTTGCCCGCGCTGCGCAAGCCCGCGGTGCAAGAGCTGAGCGAGCTGACGCGCGCCATGCTGTCGGTGGCGGTCAGCGATCTCGACACGGGCCGCGCCTTGCAGCAGGAGAGCGTGCGCATTGTCCTGCTGGCGCGCAACGCCGCGCCGATCGCCGCCCGCGACCCCTCCACCAACGCCTGGATCGACCTGACCCGCTACCTCGCCGCGTTTGTCACGCCAAACGCGGGGGCGGTGCTGGAAACGCTGCGCCAGGCGGTGGATCGCCACCCGGCGCGCAGACTGGCGGGCTATCAGGCGGACGTTGTCTTGCAGGTCAACGCGCTCTACGATGTGCTCAAGCACGACGCCGGCATTGCGTACATCGACTCGCAGAGCAGCTTCAATCCTGACGCCGCCGCGCTCGATCAGCGTGTGCGGCTGCCCAGCGAGAGCTTGCGACTGCGCTCCGCCAACTGCATCGACGGCGTCCTGCTCTTTGCCAGCCTGCTCGAAGCGTGCACGCTCAGCCCGGCGCTGATCATCAGCCGCAACCATGCGCTCGTGGGCTGGGAGACGGGTCGGGGCAGCGGCGCGTGGGAGTATCTGGAAACCACGGTGCTTGCCACCAACGACTTTGCGGAGGCGCGCAAGCTTGGCCGGCGCAAAGCTGCTTTTTTGCAGGAACAGGCCGCCCGCACAGGCGATGCGACCTGGTTTCGCCGCTGGCCCGTCAAGACCCTGCGCACCCAGCACCACATCACGCCCTTGGAATAGGAGGACAACCATCATGAATCCAGTCGATATCATCGTCAAAAAGCGCGACGGCGGCGAACTGACGCGCCAGGAGCTTGACTTCTTTATCCACGGCCTCACTGCCGGTGCGATTCCCGACTACCAGGCCGCGGCGTGGCTGATGGCGATCTACTTCCGCGGCATGACCGACCAGGAGACGACCGACCTCACGCTGGCGATGGCCGCGTCGGGCGACCAACTCGACCTGCACGACGTGTTGCCCGGCGCGGTAATCGTCGACAAACATTCGTCGGGCGGGGTGGGCGACAAAACGACGCTGGCCGTCGGGCCGATTGCGGCCGCGTGCGGGCTGCCCGTCGGCAAGATGAGCGGCCGCGGCCTCAGCTTCTCCGGCGGCACAATCGACAAGCTGGAGAGCATCGCAGGCTGGAGCGCGGAGATTTCCGAAGAGCATTTCCGCCGCCAGTTGCGCGCGATCGGATTGGTGATCGCCGCGCAGACGGCCAACCTGGCGCCCGCCGACAAGCTGCTCTACGCGCTGCGCGATGTCACCGGCACGGTGCCCAGCCTGCCGCTGATCGCGGCCAGCATCATGAGCAAAAAGCTGGCCGCGGGCGCCGACGCCATCGTGCTCGATGTCAAGTGTGGCCGCGGCGCATTTATGGCAACGCTGGCCGACGCCCAGGCGCTGGCGCGGCAGATGGTCGCCATCGGCGTCCTGGCCGGTCGCAAGGTGACGGCGCTCATCACGCAGATGGAACAGCCGCTGGGGCTGGCCGTGGGCAACGCGCTGGAGGTGCAAGAGGCCATCGCCACGCTGCACGGCGCCGGCCCGGCAGATTTCCAGGAGCTGGTCGAGGCAGTGGCCGGTGAAATGTTGCTGATCGCCGGTGCGGCGGATGATCTGGCTGCGGCGCGCGCCCAGGTGAGTGCGGTCATCGCTGAAGGTCGCGCGTTCGACAAGCTCCGGGCTTTTGTGGCTTCCCAAGGGGGAGATGCGGCGCTGGTCGACCATCCTGAACGGTTGCCGTCTGCGCCCGTGCAAATGCGTGTGCCCGCGCCGGCCAGCGGCTATGTTCATGCCATCGATGCGCGCGAGGTTGGGCTGGTGACGGTCGATCTAGGCGGCGGGCGGCTGAAGAAGGGCGATCCAATCGACCCGGCGGTGGGCGTCCTGCTGGCCGCCAAGGTGGGGGATCAGATTGCCGCCGGCGAGACGCTCTGCACCATCCACGCGTCCAGCGAAACTGCCGCCGCGGCCGTAAGCGCACGACTGCAGGCAGCGTACACCATCGACGCCACACCGGCTGCCTCATTACCAATTGTGCTGGATCGGATTGTGAGCACAGCCAACAAAACGTAGGTCGGGCTATCAGCCCGACGGGGCCACGGCCAAGGAGAGGTCGCGCCAACCAACATCGTCACGCTGGCAGCGTGACCTACAAAGTACAGCGGCAACGATGCGTAGGTCGGGCTATCAGCCCGACGTGTCTTGCGCCGACGCCAGGGTCGCGCCACCCACCGCCGTCACGCTGGCAGCGTGACCTACTCCCACTCCGTATTGCGTCGCTCCCGCACGACCTGGTTGTAGAGCGCTGCGGTGGATTTGGCAATGTGACGCCATGCGTACTTCTCTTCGACTTCGACCTGCGCGCGGTGGCGGCGCTCCTCGTCGGCAGTCGGATGGGAAAAGAGCTGATTGACCGCCCACACGATGCTCATCGGGTCGTTGGGATAGATGGTCAGGCCGTTCTCTTTGTGGTGGACGACTTCCGCCAGCCCACCCACGCTCGACGCAACGACGCTGGCGCCGGCGGCCATCGCTTCGAGTGCAACGATGCCAAAAGGTTCGTAGAGGCTCGGAAAGATGGCAGCGTCGACGATGGCGTACAGGCAGTCACGTTCGTCATCGCTCACAAACCCCAAGAAGTTGATCGACTTCTCGACGTTCAGTTCATAGGCCAGCGGCCAATATTTCTCGCCATTTTTGCCGACCACCAGCAGCCGTGTGTTGGGATAATCGGCCAAAATGCGCGGCATGGCGCGAATCAACACGTGCAGCCCTTTTTCATGCACGATACGCCCCACGTAAAGTAAGAGGCGCTCGTTGTCAGGTGCGTAGCGCTGGCGCAACAAGGTGCGCTGCCCCTCTGCACAACGCGTCATTTCTGCGATGTTGATGCCATTGGGAATGATCACGGTCTTGCTTTCGGGCACGCCAAAGTAGTTTTGCAGTTCATGCTGCATAAATGTGCTGCACGCAATAACGTTCCACGACTCAAAACAACTCTGCCCTTCCAGTTTGTCGATCTGCCAACTGGTTTCGCTCGGCAAGTGTCCCTGATGCCGCCCGCGTTCGGTGGCGTGGATGGTGGTGATCAGCGGCGTCTTCCAGCGATGCTTGAGCGCAATGCCTGTCTTGGCAACGAGCCAGTCATGGGTGTGGATCAGGTCGTAGGTAAGGCGCTCGCCAAGCTGTTCGGCGTAGGCAGTCAGCCACTGGTTGCCCTCCACGACGCTGTTGTAGTGATCCAGCGGGTCGATCGGCGGGACATCAACGCGGTGCAAGGTCAGAAATTCGTTGACCTGCTCCTCTGGGGCGCCGCCGCTGAAACGCGTCGTGAGAACATCAACGTAGAGCGGCCCGTCGTCGGTTGGTTGTCCTGCCAAAGCCGGCGCCAGGTCGGCCACATGTTTTCCCATGCCGCCGACTACATTGGGAGGATATTCCCATGAGATTAGTAATATACGCATAAAATACCTTGGAGACGCTACGGTCTCAAGGGGTGTAGGAACGACTCACCCCATCCTCCACCTCGAACATCTCGACATGCCACGGGGTGACAGCGGTCGAGGCTACACCCGTCACTGCTTCGATGGCTGCACGCGTCGCCTGGTAGACGAGAAACGCAGAAGGCGTCGCTGGTGAATGGTGCGCTGCCCAGTCATTATAGTGGACGTTTGACCACGTCAACCAATACAATTTGCTGTCAATTATAGCGCGTTCTGTCAGGATAGGGTCGCCGCCCGCGGGCCCGAGCCAGAAGGACATGTCCGCAAGTTGAGGCGGCAATCGCTCCAAAAAGGTGGCTGCCTCGTTGGCCGCGCCGCGCCAGAAGATGGCGTCACGGCTGGTGAGTGAGGCGACGGCAGCAGGATCGTCGCGTAACGTACGCACCGGCAGCCCCGCAACTGCTGCCCATGCCGCATCGTCCCACGCGGGCCAGCCTTGCGCATTGCCGGCCAGGACAAGCGTCGTCGCGCCTTGCCTCTGCACGGCCGCGCCGGCCGCGCGGATCAAGCCGGCTGCCCAGGCATCGTCGGACGGCGCGGCAAAACCACCGGCTGGCGCCACCGCATAGGGGGCAAACCAGGGTAACGACGCCGCCTCCAGACGGTCGCGGCTTGCCGCAGCCAGCGCCGGCGACAGCGGGCCGACCACGGCCTGCACCTGGGGATCGACGAGCAACTTTTCCGCGGCGCGTACGGTGCGTGTGGGGTCTGCACTGTCATCAAGCGCCAACGGGATGATAGCTACGGGGCCGGTCGGCGCGTCGGCCAGCGCCTGCCGCATCGCGGCCAACGCCTCATAGCCTGTGCGTCGATACAATCCCTCGAAGGGCGCGATCAGGCCGATCTTCACAATCGGGCGCACATCGGTGCAGGCGGCAAGCACTAGCCCCAGCATGAGCAGGATGATCGATCTGCGCCATTTATTTTGATGCAGAGGCGCTGAGATGCGGAGGCTCGCAGAGGAAAAGCAAGAACCTTGTACAGATTTCTCTGCGTTTTCTCTGCCGCTCTGCGTCTCCGCGTCCAGAAAGTCTGGTTTCAACGTCGTTTTCAAGGGAGCCGGATTACGGATTGTAACCGTATGTCTGAAGGCTTTGTTGCTGTTCGGTGTAAGTTTGAACAAAAATGTGCCGCCCATCCTCGCCGGTCGCCACGAAGAAACAGTAGCCGGTTTGCGCCGGGTTGCGCGTCGCTTCGATGGCGCTCAGCCCTGGGTTGGCGATCGGCCCCGGCGGCAAGCCAGGCGAGAGATAGGTGTTGTAGGGGCTTTGCACAAATTTGTATTCTTCCACCGACTGCGGCTTCCACCACCAATTGCCCACGGTGCCGCGCGCATATTGAACCGTGGGGTCAGCCTGCAAATAGGGGCCGCCGACCTCCGGGCACTTATTGTTGAGGCGATTGATGTAGACGCCCGCAATAATGGGCCGTTCATCGGATTGGACCGCCTCGCGCTCGACGATGCTGGCGACAGTGATCAGGTCGCGCCCGCTCAACCCGCTGCCGCCGCCGGTCAGGTTTTTGACGCCCACTCTGTCCTCAAAGTTGTCCAGGAAAGGGCGGATCACCTGTTCGGGCGTGGCGGCCAGCACGGGCAAACGATAGGTGTCGGGAAAGAGAAAGCCTTCCAGCGAAGCATCGGCCGGCAGGCTCTGCAGAAAATCGTAGCTGTCAAAAATTGTCAGGCTGCGTGGGTTGCGCACCGCGGCCAGGAAGCGGTCGTTCTCGATGATGTTCGCCTCCGAGAGCCGCTCGGCGATCTCTTCGGCGCGCATCCCTTCGGGAATGGTGACGAGCGCTTCCTCGAAGAGCGCATTTTGCAGCGACTCGGCGATTTCCGGCATCGTCATCGTTTCGGCCAGCATGAAGTTGCCTGCCTCGATGTTGCGCTCCAGCCCAGTGACGCGCAAGTATAGGTTGAAAAGGTCAGAATCGGTAATAAGGCCTTCTTGCGCCAACCGCGCGGCGATAAAGCGTGCAGGCTCGCCCGGCACTACAGTGAACGGACGCGGACGCAGGTCATTGCCCGCCGGTACGGTGAGTTCGTCCTCGCGCAGACGCAGGTTAAAGGCCAGCACCTGTTGCTCGATGCTGTCCGGGTCGAGCGAAAATTGGTTGGCGTTGGGGTCGATCAGACCGGCGGTGCTCTGCGGCGCGGCCAGCAACTGCTCGTCCAGGTGCGCCGTGCTGACAAACCAGGCGCCAGCCAGCACGCCGAGGACGAGCAGGAGCGTGCCCAATTTCAACAGGTTCCAAATCAGCGGGGCGCCCTGCACCTGACTGCGCCAATTACTGCGCGCCTGGTCTAGCTCTGTGCGTCGCACCAGCACCTGTTGCTGTCGTTCGTCGATCGCCATACGCGTCCACAATCCTTATCAGTTGCGAGGGGCGAGTTGCGAGGGGCGACGCTCCCTCATTGCACTCACTTCCCCGTTACGTTTCCTCTGAAAATTTCTGGCAAGCTGGGTCATCCCAGGCAACTTACTGCGTTAATTTGGGAGGGAGGTCGATGCGCCCATAGCTCACGGCTGCCGGCGCCGACCTGCTGTCCAGATAGCTCTGCAAAATGACGGCCGCGGCCGCGGCGTCTTCAGCCACATCTCCGCCACGCTCGGCCAGAATCGTCTGCGCCGCATAGGTGCTCAAGCGTTCGTCCCAGAAGATCACAGGCAGGGGCGCGCCCAGCAATGCGCGCAGCGCGTGCGCCAATCGCAGCGCCCATTTGCGCACCGTCTGCGCCCACTCTCCTTCGCTGCCATCCATATTGAGCGGCAGGCCACAGATGATCGCCTGCACCTCTTCGCGGCGCACCAGGTTCGCCAACTGTGCAAAATCCTCGTTGCGGCTGCGGCGCTGGAGCACAGTCAGCGGGCGGGCGGCCAGTTGCAGCGGATCGCACACTGCCACCCCAATGCGCGCCAACCCGACGTCGAGCGCCAGGAGTTTGCCAGTAGGGGAAAGGATGTCGTTACTGTCCTGCGGCGCCATAATCGACGCGCACCTGGATGCGGCTCGTCAGGCTGGGCAATACGCCCTTCCACGCGGGGTCAAGATAGACTTCCGGCGTTCCCTCGATCAGCCAACGTTCCTGGATCGTCTGTGCGGCTTCCTCCGGCGCCATGCCGGCGACTGCGCCGCGCACTTCGTCCGGGTCGATCGGCGTCGTATAATCAGCCGAGATGGTCATCGTAAAGACTACCGAGCTGCTGGTTGCCTCACTCTGCGGCTGGCGCTGCGCCTGCACGCTGTCAAGCACCAGGCGGCCCCGCTCAGGCACCTGACCTTGCAATTTGGTGAGAATCACGTCGGTGGCTTCTTGCTCGTTCACGGCCAGCCCTTGCGCCAAGACGCGCACGGAACCGCTCAGTTGTTGTGCTTCCTCGTCGCTGTATTGATCGAAAGACTGGGCGACGACAAAGGTCTGCACCGATTCCGCCGGCAACCACTCGCCGGGTTCCAACTGCGCCTGCAATGTTTCGTAGACCTTCGCCTCGGCGCTTGCTTGCAGGGTCGCGACCAACTGCTCGCGATCTTGCTGGGAGACGACAGAGACCAATTCTGCGCCGCCGCCGCCGGTGCCATTGGAGTTGTTGACGCGCAGCCGGAAACGGAGCGCGCCCACTACAGAGTTGATCGTATTGGCGCGCACGTTGCCGGTGGTGCCTGGTTCGCTGGCTTCCACCGGTACGCTCACACGCTGGCCGACGCCGCCCTCCACGCGCGCCTCCTGCAGGGTGCGGAACTGCACTGGCGTCCCAGAACTGGTGCTGACCAGGGTGTTGACTGGAATCGTCACGGGCGCGGTGCTGAGATTGCTGAAGACCACCTCGCCCACCGCGTTGCCGCTCGCCTTCTGCGATGTACCCGTTGCCAACACGGCGCCGCGCTCCAGCAATTCGGCCTTCATCAGCCGCGCCGGTAATTGCGCCCCCCTCACATCCGCCGCCTCCAATCCGGCAATGGCGGTCATCGCCAGGTCGGTTTGGAGGGGAAGGCGTCCCGGCGTCAAGATAATCGTCGCTGCCGGCAGCACATAGTAGGTAAACCCAGCGAGCGCCACCACCATCAACAGACCCATGAGCAGGTTGCCGGCAAAACGCATCCAGCCCGGCGTCGGTCGCCGATAGGCGGCTTCACTCTTGATGCGCCGCTGACGCGCCTGACGTTGGGTCGGCAGCATCTGACGTGCGACGATATCTTGTCGACGCCAGGCAGGCGGATCGGGCAAGCCTGCATCTGGGTGGCGCGGGTCGATCAGCGGCAACAGCGGATCCATGCGCCAGCGATCGCCTGCGGCTTGTTCCGCGCGGCTAAAGACCGGCACGCCGACTTGTTTGGCCGCGGTGCGCGTCGCCGGCTCACGCGTGATGAGGGCGATTTCGTTGTGTTGAATTTGGGCCTGGCGCTGCACGAGACGCATGCGCGCCACGTTGTTGAGTTCGAGCCAGCCCTCGGGCACTTCCAGCGCAATGCGTTGGGTGCGCCACTGCCCCAGGGCGCGGCGCACCCCTTCAAGGCTGGCGTCAGGTGGAATCTGATAAAGTTCGGTCATTATTTCAAATTTGTCTTCACCCAACTGGAGATGCTTTCCAGCGCGGCTTCCAGTTTGGCGCTATCGCGGCCACCGGCCTGCGCCAGCGTCGGTCGCCCGCCACCGCCGCCCCCCATCAATTTGGCGGCATCGCGCACGATGTTGCCGGCGTGCATGCCCCGGTTGACCAGGTCGTCGGTCACCGCCGCCACGATCAGCGGCTTGTCGTCGATCACCGCGCCGACTGCCACCACACTGCTGCCCAGCTTATCGCGGAACCAGTCGGTCATCTGCCGCAGGGTGTCCACGTCGGCGGCCGGCACGCGCACCGCCAACACGGAAAAGCCATCGACGCGCTCGGCGCGGTCAAGCAACGACTGCGTTTCCTGGCGCGCCATCTTCTGACGCAACTGCGTCAGCTCTTTCTGCAACGCTGAATTCTGGTCGATCAGTTCCCGGACGGCGTTAACGGCGTCCGCGGGCTTGCTGTGCGTCGCGGCGGCGATGGCGTCGAGCGCGGCCAGCCGCTCCTCGATCAATGCTTCCGCCACGCGGCCCGTGACAACTTCGATGCGACGCACGCCCGCGGCCACGCTGCCCTCGTTGATGACGCGGAAGGGGCCGATCTCGGCGGTGCTATCCACATGCGTGCCGCCGCACAGCTCGGCGCTGACGCCCTCTTCCTCGCCAAAGGAGACCACGCGCACTTCGTCGCCATATTTCTCGGTAAAGAGCGCGGTCACGCCTTCGCTGATCGCCTGATTATAGGTGGTCCAGCGTGTGTTGACCGCGTAGTTCTCCAAGATGATGGCGTTAGCGCGGCGTTCGATGGTGGCGACATCTTCATTGCTCAAGGATTGGCTGTGGGTGAAGTCAAAGCGCAGCCGATCCGGCGCCACCAGCGAGCCGGCTTGATGGACGTGACTGCCCAGCCGCTCGCGCAGCGCGGCATGCAGAACATGCGTCGCAGTGTGGTTGCGCATGATATCCCAGCGCCGCACAGTGTCGATGACGCCTTCGGCCGGATCGCCGACCGCGACCGCGCCGCTCGTCACGACGCCCACATGCAGCACCATGCCGGGGATGGGGCGACGCATTCCGGTCACCTGTACGGCCCAAACCGGCTCACTCAGATCTTCAGGCCAGTAATAGATTTCGCCGGTATCGCTGATCTGGCCGCCGGCTTCGACATAGAAGACCGTTTCAGGCAGCAAGAGTTCCACCGGCTGCCCCACGATAGCTTGCGCGACCGGCTGACCCTCGACAAAGATGGCGGCAACCGTCGTGTCAGCTTCGGCCAGGCTTTCGTAGATACGGTAACGCACGCCGCTGTGGTCGATCACGCCTTCAGCCTGGAGGGTGCGGAAGGTTTCGGCGTAGATCGCCACTTCCTGCCCGACGACTTCGACGGCCGTGGCGCGGCTTTTTTCTTTTTGCTCGGCCAACGCACGGCGGAAGCCTTCTTCGTCCAGCGTAAAGCCGTTGTCCTGCGCGATATCGCGCGTCAGATCAACCGGGAAACCCAAGGTGTCCCACAGGAAGAAGGCATCCTGCCCTGTGATCTCGGTGCGTTGTTCGGCGCGCATCTCCTCCATCAGCTTGTCGAGGATGCGCAGCCCCTTGACCAGCGTGCGATGAAAACGCTCCTCCTCGTCGGTGATCGTCTGGAGGATGTACTCCCGCTTGGGAAGCAGATCAGTGTAATGACCGCCCATTTCCTGGATCACGCTGTCGGCCACGAGCGCCAAAAAAGGGCGGTCGAAGCCGATGACTTTGCCGAAGCGCGCCGCGCGGCGCAGGATCATGCGCAGCACGTATTGGCGACCTTCATTGCCGGGCAGCACGCCGTCGCCGATCATAAAAGTGCAGGCGCGCGCGTGGTCGGCAATCGCGCGGTAGCGGTGGAGATGCGCTTGGCGCTGCGCGTCAGTGTGACCCGCCAACTGCTGGATGCGACTCATGATCGGCGTAAAGGCGTCGATGTCGTAGTTGTTGTCCTTGCCTTGCAAAATGCTGGCGAGGCGCTCCAGCCCGGCCCCGGTGTCGACGCTGGGCGCGGGCAGCGGCATCAGCCTGCCATCCGGCTTGGCGTCGTACTGCATAAAAACCAGGTTCCAGATCTCCAGATACTCGTCGTCCTTGTTGACGCCGTCCGGCTCCTGCGCCGCCAGATCGCCCCAGTAGTAGTGGATCTCGGAGCAAGGGCCACAGGGGCCGGTGTCGCCCATCGCCCACCAGTTGTCCTTCTTGCCAAAACGCAGCACGCGGGACGGGTGGGCGCCGGTCTCGATCCACAGACGTTCGGCTTCCTCGTCATCTTCATAGACGGTAAACCACAGCCGTTCGAGCGGCAGGCCGAGTTCATCGACGAGCAGTTGCCAGGCAAAGCGGATGGCGTCGCGCTTGAAATAGTCGCCGAAGGAAAAGTTGCCCAGCATCTCAAAGAAGGTGTGATGGCGCGGGCTGGGGCCGACATTTTCCAGGTCATTGTGCTTGCCGCTGACGCGCATACACTTCTGCGAAGTCGTCGCGCGCGTGTAGGCGCGCTTTTCCACGCCCAGGAAGGCATCCTTGAACTGGTTCATGCCGGCGTTGGTCAACAACAGCGTCGGGTCGTCTTGCGGCACCAGGCTGCTGCTCGCCACGATCTCGTGGCCGTGTTCGTTGAAGAAATCCAGAAAAAGCTGGCGGGTCTGGCTGGTCGTCAGGTGTTTCATAAGCGTTCGTCCATAAGCGTTCTATGCGCAGAGACGCGCGTGCAATATCCTTGCGATTGTAGGGCAAAGGAGTAGGCGTGTCAAAAAAATCGCGGTTTCGGGGCAATAGAAGAGGAGAGATATGGTATACTGCTGCCATATTTGTGCAAAAACCGCACCTGCGCAGCCTGGATCGCGGGCATCCCTGCCCGCCCGTGCGGACGAGATGTCCACGATTCGTTGCACGGAGAGACCAACTATGGCCCAACTTCAATCTGTAGACGGACTGCTCGAACAGGGCGTGCTGGCGCTCTACCGGCGCTGGCCACACTTACCGCACCGCACGACGCTGCCCGCGCTTGACCAGTTGCGCGCTACGCTGGCCGCTGAGTTGGACGCCCTGGCCCCCGCCCCCGACCAGGAACGTTTTCGCGGAGCCGCGGCCGATTTTGCCGTGGCCGCTTTGCGTCTGCCGCTAGTGCGGAGCGTTGCCGGCGACGAACTGGATCGACTCGCTGCTTTGCAACCGCCGGCAAATCGCACGACGCCGGTGCGTTCTGTAGGGCTGTTGAGCACGGCGCCGGTCACGGCAGAGCGGCTGCAAGCACTGGCCGGAATGCTGCGCGCGGCCGACCCGCCCGCCTATGCCGTGCAGCGCTGGTTCTACGTCGCCAACGAAACGCCTGAGGCGTGGCGTGAACTGCGCCCCGCGATCGCCACGCTGCTTGACCGGCTGCCCAACGATGCACACCAGCAACTCAGCACCGTCGACGCAACGCTGGCCACCATGCTCGCAGGCGCGTCACACATGGCGGCCACGACCGCCTACGAAGCTGCGCTCAAACAATTGGAGACGATCCCAGGCGTCGTCGCGGCCTTGACCGACCAGTTCTTCAAGTGGAAAGAAGTGCAGAAGCTGATCCGGCGCAGCGCGGCCGGATTTGGCGCGGCTGGCGAACTGGAAGCAACCGCAGCGATTCCCAAAGGCGCGGCAGCCTTCCCAAGCGCAGATGAGAGCGCACCGGAGGCCGCCATTGCGCCGGAAACGACGACGATCCCAGTCAACTTCCACACCGAAGTGAAATTTCCCGTGAGCGTTCAACGCCGGCAGGTGAACTGGCTGGTCGTGCGGCTGCGGCTGCAAAAGCCGGAAACAACCGCGGCCAGTAGCGTCGTGCCGGTGGAGTTCACCCAGATCGGCAACGACGCGCCGCTGCCTGAATATCTCACCGTGCGCGTGCTGGCGCCCGACTTCGACGAGGAGACGCGGCTGTGGGAGCGGACGATCACGGTGCGCTATGACCAGGATTCCGACCCCGCGGTCTTTCTGCTCAAGAGCGACCCGCTTGGCAAGAAGCGCATCACCATTGATTTCTATCACAAGGGGCGGCAGGTCGGCAGCGTCGCGTTTATGACCGAGGTTACGGAGATCCAGACCTCTGGCGCCAGCGTCACGCTGCCGCGCGGCGACGCCGACGTGCCGGAGTTTGCGCGCTTCGAGCGCACGCCGCCGCCGCCCGCCGACCTTCACCTGCGCGTGGTCAAGAAGGTGGAGGCAAACACGTTGGCCTTCTGGCTTGATTCTTCCCTCGCCGAAGTTCCCTATCGTTCGGAGTTCATGGGCGAGACGCCGCTGACCAGCAAGGATCCGATGACCTTTTTGGCGCAGGAGCTTGACCCGCTCGACGCGATGGTGGCAGCCCTGACCGCGGATCTGACGGAGGCGGAGCGCGCCGACGCCACGCAAAAACTCACCTTGTTGGCCGAAGGGCTGTTCGAGCAGTTGCTGCCCGAACGGTTTCGCGAGGAATACTTTGCGCGCATCATGCCGCTGCGCGAGGCGGGCGTCATCCAATCGCTGCTTATCACCAGCGACGAACCGTGGATCCCGTGGGAGTTACTCAAGCCCTATCATTACAGCGTGAGTGAGGCCAAAGAGTACACGGACGATTTCTGGGCGACGCGCTTTCAGCTTGCGCGCTGGCTGGCCGGGCGTGGCCCTCTCGCCCGCGTGGATGTAAAGACCGCGGCGCTCGTGCTGCCCGATGTGGGCTTGCCCGCCGTGGATAGCGAGCGCGCGTTTTTCGACGACCTTTCCACGCGGCGCATGATCACGCTCTCCGGCCCGTCAATGTTGCGCCAGGAGGTGCTCGATCTCTTTACCGCGGGCGGCTACCAGGTGATGCACATTGCGACGCACGGCCAATTCAATGCCGAGGATGCGGACCAGTCCGTGATCGAACTGGCCGACGCCCCGCTGCACCCTGGCGATCTGCGCGGCAGCCTGTTGCGCGGGATGCGCCGCTCGATGCCGCTGGTCTTCCTCAATGCCTGTGACGGCGGGCGCGCCAACTTTGGCCTGACCGGGCTGGGCGGCTGGGCAGAGAAGCTTTTCAAAGAGGCCAATGCCGCCGCGTTTGTGGGCGCGCTCTGGGAAGTGCACGACGAACTGGCTGTGGAGTTTTCCAAGCACTTCTACAACCGGCTTGCGGAGGGCGACGCGCTCGGCGAGGCGATGCGGGCGGCGCGCGCGCATCTGCGCGACCTCGACCCGGTCAACCCGACCTGGCTGGCTTACACCCTGTACGGCGACCCGAACGCGATCGTGCAGATTGGATCGTCGTGAGCATTCAAAAATAGACCACGGATTTTACGGATTAGGCGGATCGGCACAGATTTTTTCTCAAAGTTTTTTATCCGCGTTGATCCGTCTAATCCGTGGTCCATCATTTTTTTTGCGAAGGGACACATTTACTATGTACGCACTATCGAATCAGGCGGTCACGGCAGCGGAGATGTGGGTGCGCCAGCGCGGGCTCGTGCGCTACCCGGAGCCGGCGGTGGAGGAGCTCGACCCGCGCTTTGCGCAGTACAACCTGGGCAGCGCGGTGATCGAGCTGCTGGCCACCGGCGGGCGCTGGTGCGAAGGGCCGGTCTGGTTTGGCGATGGCCGCTACCTGCTGTGGAGTGACATCCCCAACAACCGGATGCTGCGGTGGGACGAAGAAACCGGCGCGGTGAGCAACTTCCGCAGCCCGTCAAATTACGCCAATGGCAACACGCGCGACCGGCAGGGGCGGTTGGTCACCTGCGAGCATGGCGCGCGCCGCGTCACGCGCACGGAGTACGACGGCAGCATCACCGTGTTGATGGACGCGTTCGAGGGCAAGCGGCTCAACGCGCCCAACGACGTGGTTGTCAAGTCCGACGGGTCGATCTGGTTCACCGACCCAGGCTATGGTCTGCTCAAGAATTACGAAGGCGCGGTGGCGCCGTTTGAGTTGCCGCGCAACGTCTATCGCATCGACGCGCAGAGCCACGCGGCCACCGTCGTCGCGGCCGACTTCGACCGGCCCAACGGCCTCTGCTTTTCGCCGGACGAGATGCTGCTCTACATCGTCGACACCGGCGCCTCGCATACGCCACACGGGCCGCGCCACATCCGCGTCTTCGATGTGGTCGATGACGGTGCACGCCTGGCGAACGGGCGGCTGTTCGCCGACATGACGCCGGGGATGGCCGACGGCATCCGCACCGACGCCGATGGCAACGTCTGGGCCGCGGCAGGCTGGGGCGGCCCAGGCTATGATGGCGTGCATTGTTACGCGCCCGACGGCGTGCTGATCGGCAAAATTCACCTGCCCGAACCCTGCTCCAACCTCTGCTTTGGCGGCGCCAGGAAGAATCGGCTCTTCATGACTGGCGGCCAGTCGTTGTATTCCATTTATGTGGAGACTACCGGCGCGCAGTGGCCGTAAAATTGAGAGATTAGGAGATTAGAGATTGGAGATTTGCCGACGGCGTCTGAGCGCTCTTCCAATCTCCAATCTCTTAATCTCCAATCTCCAGTCTCTATTCACAGAAAAACCTACGCACTATGACGACACCCATGCGACAGCAATATCTGTCGATGAAAAGCCAGTATGCCGACTGTATTTTGCTCTTTCGGCTGGGCGATTTTTACGAGACTTTTGACGAAGATGCACGCATCGTGGCGCGTGTCTGCGATGTCGTGCTGACCAGCCGGCCGGTCGGCAATGACCAGCGTGTGCCGCTAGCCGGCGTGCCCTACCACGCCGTCGATGTCTACATTGCCAAGCTGGTCGAGGCCGGCTACCGCGTCGCCATCGCCGAGCAGATCTCCGAGCCGGGCAAGGGGCTGGTCGAGCGCGAGGTGCGCCGCGTGGTCACCAAAGGCACGGTTGTCGATCCGGGCATGTTGGACGAGCGGCGCAACAACTATTTGATGGCCGTCGTGCTGGGACGACGCGGGGCGACCGCAGGCATTGCCTACTGCGACATCACGACCGGCGAGTTTGCTGCAACGCAGATCAACGCGGCCACCGGCGAAGAGGCCGAGCAGCGCATCGGCGAGGAGATCTCGCGGCTGCAACCCAGCGAATTGATCCCCATCGACTGGGCGCCTGAGCATTCATCGATTCACGGGCTGATCGACCTGCTCCACCCGCTGCTAACCGGGATCGAAAGCTGGCAGGTGGCGCCGGAGACCGCCGAGGCGTCGCTCAAGCGACACTTTGGCGTCGCCACGCTCGATGGCTTCGGGCTGCACGGCCGGCCGGAGGCGATGCGCGCCGCGGCCGGCGTGCTGGCCTACATCACCGAGATGCAGCCGGGCGCACGCAGCCAGATGACGCGGCTCGCGGCCTACGCGTTGGGCGAATTCATGACGCTCGACGAATCGACGCGGCGCAACCTGGAACTTGCCGAAACCATGCGCAGCGGCGAGGTCGAAGGCAGTCTGCTCGGCGTGCTCAACACCACGCTTACCCCGATGGGCGCGCGACTGCTGCGTCGCTGGATCAACCAGCCGCTGCTCGACGTCGCGGCCATCAACCGGCGGCTGGACGCGGTGCAGCGCTTCTTCGACGACACGCTGCTGCGGCTCGACGTGCGCGACCTGCTGCGCGAGTTTGGCGACCTCGAACGTTGGACGAATCGCGTGCTGCAAGGCACGGCGCACCCGCGCGATCTGGTGGGGATGCGCGAGGCGCTGCGGTTAGCGCCGAAGCTGGAAGAGAGATTGGAGATTGGAGATTGGAGATTGGGTGCGGCGGACGCTGGCGAATCTCCAATCTCCAATCTCTCAATCTCTCAATCTCTCAATCTCCTCCCCGACTGCTCCGCCGCGCTCGCGTTGCTGGAGCGGGCGCTGGCCGCTGACCCGCCGGCCAATCTCGCCACGCCGGGCTTGATTCAGCCCGGGTTTGACGCCGAGTTGGACACTTTGATCGAGCGCAGCCGCCATGCCCGCGAGTGGATCGCCAACCTGGAGCAGGTCGAGCGCCAGCGGCTGGGCATCAAGAGCCTCAAGGTCGGTTACAACAAAGTCTTCGGTTACTACATCGAAATCACCAAGTCGCAGGTGGAGAAGGCGCCAGCCGATTACATCCGCAAGCAGACGATCGCCAACGGCGAGCGCTACATCACGCCCGACCTCAAGGAATATGAGACGCTGGTGCTCAACGCGGATGAGCGCCGGCTCGAGATCGAGCAACATCTTTTTGGCGAGATCTGCGCGCAGGTAGCGGCGCAAGGAAATAAACTGCTGCAACTCGCCCACGCGCTGGCCGAGATCGACGTCTTCGCCGCGCTGGGGGAGGTGGCGCTGATGCGTCGCTATGCGCGGCCGGAGGTGGACGAAGGCCCCAGCATCGAGATCGTGGGCGGCCGCCATCCCGTCGTTGAACTGACGTTGACCGACGAACCTTTTGTCCCCAACGACACCGCGCTGGCGCCGGAGACCGCGGTCCAAATCATCACGGGGCCAAACATGAGCGGCAAAAGCACGTTTCTGCGCCAGACCGCGCTCATCACGCTGATGGCGCAGATCGGCAGCTTTGTGCCCGCCGACCGTGCGCGCATCGGCGTGGTCGACCGCATCTTTACGCGGCTGGGCGCCAGCGACGAGATTCATCGCGGACAGTCCACCTTTATGGTGGAGATGGTCGAGACCGCCAACATCCTGAACCACGCCACCAGCCGCAGCCTGCTCCTGCTGGACGAGATCGGCCGCGGGACGAGCACCTACGACGGGCTGGCGATTGCCTGGGCGGTGATCGAGTACATTCACAATCACCCCAAGTTGCGCGCCAGGACCTTATTTGCCACGCATTATCACGAATTGACCGACCTGGCCGAGCGGCTGCCCGCGGTCGTCAACTACAACGTGGCGGTGGACGACAGCGGCGGCGGCGAAGACGTCGTGTTTCTGCGGCGCATCATCCCTGGCAAGGCCGACCGCTCCTACGGCGTACACGTGGCGCGGCTGGCCGGGCTGCCGGCGCAGGTCGTCACGCGCGCGGAGGAGATCCTGGCCGATCTGGAGCGCAGCGGCGCAGCCGGGCCACGGCGGCTGGCCGAAGCGTTGACGCAGCGCACGCGCGCCAGCGCCATGCAGGTTTCCCTGTTTGCCGACGTGCATCCAGTCGTGGAGGCGCTGCGCACGCTGGATGTCAACAGCCTGACCCCGCTCGACGCGCTCAATCGCCTTTTTGAATTGCAACGCATGGCTGGCGACGCCTGAAACAAATATGGTATACTTGTGCTAATCCCGTGCTGCGCTTGATACGGGATGTTTCTCCGGCCCGCCGGCGAAGCGACTACTTCATCTCCCCAGAAGCTCTCGGCTGATGGATAGCCTGCCCCGGCAAACTGGTTCTCGTCGAGCCTGCTCTTGGCTACGCTGCATCAACTCTACATAGCAACAACTGGCTCTGCTAAGAGAGGTCTATCCTTTCAGTAGGAGGTGCTTGTATGACAACCAAATATGCAGCGTTGGCAAAAATGGGACTGTTTGCCCTGTTTTTGGCGCTGGCGCTCGTGGCCAGCCTGTTGGTGGAGCGGGTGACCGCACAGGAAGCGCCGGACACGCCGGTGACTCCCGCGCAAGTAGAAGCCCCTGACATCCTTGGCGGGCGTGAAGCGGAACCGGGCGCCTGGCCGTGGCAAGTTGCACTCGTGAGCAGCTTCCAGGAAAATGCGTACCAGGGGCAGTTCTGTGGCGGTGCGCTGATCGGTGCGGAGTGGGTGTTGACCGCGGCGCACTGCGTCGACGGCAAAGAACCATCCTTTATCGACGCGCTGGTGGGTGCGCATCGGCTGTCAGACACGGGCGAACGCGTCAAGGTGACGCAGGTCATCCCCCATGCCGACTATGATCCCGCGCGACTCGACAACGATCTGGCGTTGTTGCGGCTCTCCACCCCGGTCACCTATACGCCGATTTCACTCTATCGAGCGATCACCGGCACGACGGAGCTGGATTTCATGCGAGCCACGGTGATCGGATGGGGCGCCAAGAATGTGATCTTTGATTGGTTCTACTCTTACTATGAGTACCCGGATGCACTGCGGGAAGTTTCGTTGCCATTAGTGAGTAAACAGCAGTGCGAGCGGTTTTTATACTTTGAAGATATCACTGACAACATGCTCTGTGCAGGATATGACACCTTGAGCAAGGGAGCTTGCTATGGTGACAGCGGCGGACCGCTGATGGTGCAGAACCCCGACGCTTCCTGGGCGCAGATCGGCATCGTCAGTTGGGGGCCATCCGGGTGTCTGTCGGTAGGGCAGTATGACGTGTACACGCGCGTGTCGCGCTACTACGACTGGATCACGACCTGCATGGCAAATCCCGACGCCATGGCCTGCCGTGGCGGTGATGGGTATGAACCTGACAACAACCCGGCCGAGGCCCAGCAACTTGCGGCCCCCATCGTCAATCAGATGCACACCTTCCATGAAGCGGGCGATCAGGATTGGGTGCGCTTTGACGTCGAGGCAGGCAATGAGTATATCTTCGTGACTGGACGCATCACCGACACCGTAGCGCCCCTCAGAACCATCCTATGGCTCTTCGACGCCAATGGCCACACGCCGATCACCTACACCGAGGGCGTCGAGTGGTGGGCATCTTATTTTGGTTCTGGCTTCACCGAATCAGCGCGGATCATTTGGGAGGCCGATCGCACGGGCCCGATCTATGTAAGCGTCGAACTCTTGCCCAACCCCTATGGGCAGGACTATGGCCCGCAGACCCGCTACTGGCTGACGGTCGGCGCGTATGCGGAACTCTTCCTGCCTGCCATCCAAGGGCCGGTGGAGACGCCGACGCCAATTGCAGTAGAGCCATTGTGTCTAGATCCTTTTGGTAATATTGTTCCGTGTCCGGCGCCTCCCCTGCCGGGGGCGACGGCTGTCCCGGCCGAGCCGATTCCATGAATGGACTACGGCTGCCCGGTCATCTTTACGTCTCACAATAGGGGAAGGAGCTATATCATGCCCAAAGCAACTGCGTTATCCGAAGACCAGCTTCAGCGCGCGCTCCACGACCTGCCCGGCTGGAGCGTGGCCGCGGGCAAGCTCCACAAGGAGTTCACCTTTGCCGACTTCACGGCGGCCTTTGGCTTCATGACCAAAGTGGCGATCGAGGCCAACACGCTGGATCACCACCCGGAATGGTGCAACGTGTGGAACAAGGTGGTGATCGACCTCGTGACGCACAGCGCAGGTGACCGGATCAGCGATCTGGATGTAACGTTGGCGAAGAAGATTGAGAAGCTGATAGAAAGGTGAGAATAAGAGATTGAGAGATTGGAGATTAGAGATTGAAGATCGGGCAAACGTATTGTCACGCATACCCAATCTCCAATCTCTTACTCTCCAATCTCCTAATCTCCTAATCAACATTTATGGATCCCATCACGTTACAACTCTACCGCCACCGTTTCGCCGGCATTGCCGAGGAGATGGGGATCACGCTACGGCGTACGGCCTATTCGCCCAACATCAAGGAGCGGCTCGACTTTTCGTGCGCGCTCTTTGACGGGCAGGGCAAACTGGTGGCGCAGGCCGCGCACATCCCGGCTCACCTCGGCGCGATGCCGGCCAGCGTACGCACCATCCTCGCCTATTTCCCCACGTGGGAGGAAGGCGACGTCGTGATCGTCAACGATCCTTTCGAGGGCGGCAACCACCTGCCGGACATCACGATGATCGCACCGGTCTTTGTGGACGATGAGGGAATGGGGTCTTTGGGTGTTGGGGTTGTGGGGCAGCGGGCATTCTCCCAACACCCCAATCCCCCACCACCCCAACACCCCACATCCTCAACCTCTCCACATCACCCCACCCCCGCCTTCTTCGTCGCCAGCCGCGCCCATCACGCGGACGTGGGCGGGATGACGCCCGGCTCGCTGCCCCTCTCCACCGAAATCTACCAGGAAGGGATCATCATTCCGCCGATCAAGCTCTATCGCGCCGGCGCGCTGAACGAGGACGTGCTGCGGCTGGTTCTGCGCAACGTGCGCACGCCCGACGAGCGGCGCGGCGACCTGGCTGCGCAGCGCGCGGCCGCTGCAGTCGGCGCCCGCCGCTTGCGCGAACTGGTCACTGCTCACGGCCTGGACGAAGTGCTCGCCTATTGCGCCCATCTGCACGCCTACAGCGAACGCATCACCCGGGCGACGATTGCACGCTGGCCCGACGGCGTCTATACCTGCGAAGATGTGATCGAGTTGATCGAGGGCAATCAGCTTACGCTCATCCCGATCTGTGTGGCGGCGACCATCGCAGGCGACGAAGTGACTTTTGACTTTGCGGGTACGGCGCCGGTCGTGCATGGCTCGCTCAACGCGGTCATCGCGATCACGCAGTCAGCGTGCTATTACGTCATGCGCTGTCTGATCGACGAGGATGTCCCGATGAACGCCGGCTGCTTTGCGCCGGTGCATGTGGTGGCGCCGGCCGATTCCCTGGTCAACGCGGGGCCGCCGGCCGCCGTCGCCGCGGGCAACGTGGAGACCTCGCAGCGCATCACCGATGTCGTGCTCGGCGCGCTGGCGCACGCGTTGCCCGACCGCATCCCCGCGGCCAGCCAGGGTACGATGAACAACTTGACCATCGGCGGGCTGCGCGCTGACGGCGCACCCTTTGCCTACTACGAAACCATCGGCGGGGGCATGGGCGGCGGGCCGGCCGAGGCTGGACTGAGCGGCGTGCAGGTGCATATGACCAACACGCTCAACACGCCGGTCGAGGCGCTGGAGATCGCCTATCCGTTTCGCGTGCGGCAGTATGGACTGCGTGCGCAGAGCGGCGGGCAGGGCAGGCAGCGCGGCGGCGACGGCATTGTACGCGAATATGAACTGCTGGCGCCGGCCACGGTCACGATGATCAGCGAGCGGCGCGCGGTGGCGCCGTGGGGGCTTGCGGGCGGCGCTCCGGGGCAACCTGGCTGCAACACGCTGATCCACACCGACGGGACGGAGGAGATCCTGCCCTCCAAGTTCACACGGCGGCTGCAACCCGGCGAACGGCTGCGCGTGGAGACGCCGGGCGGCGGTGGATGGGGTGCGCCCACCCACTCGGTGTGATAAGTGGCAGCGCCCGTTCATTGATGGCGCACAAATCTTCCCAGAAGTGCAGTTGGTGACCTGCCAGCACGCGAGCGTGCTGGCAGGTCTTGTTTTTGCGTAGTGCAGGGTCTACCGACGGCGACAGCTTCCACGCCGCCGGTGCAGTTGCCAGCGCCCACCGGCGCAGTGAATTGCATAGATCGACCCACCTCTACCGGGCCACCAGCGGCAGGAAGGTGCGCGGCCAGGGCTGCGACTCGAACGCGCCGATGTCGCAGCCCTGGCCATGTGGCCGTGCAAAGCCGCGTTGGTCGGTCGCCAGGCAAGTGACCAGCTCAGCAGCGTCGGCCGCGGGCGAGCCGGGCAGCAGGGCAACCGTCGGCGTGGAGCCGCCATTGTAGGCCAGCGCGCCGAGCCGCGCGTCGCCCGTGTGCAGGTTGACGCCGTTGTCGGCGCACGATCCATCTTCTATCAGGTTGTGGCGGTTGGCGCCAATGCTGCCGTTGTTTGCGCACGGGCTGTCGGCGATGATCGAATTGCGCATGTGGAGCACCGCGCCCTCGCCGTTGCGCAGCACGGGGTGCTGGTCTTCTTGCCCATTGCCGACGAGCGTAGCGTGGTTTAGGGTCAGCACGGGAGCCGTGGCCGCCGACGCTGCCGACAAACCGCTTCCGGATGACCGCAACCCGGTGTAATCATCGTTATTGCATCCCACACAATTTGGATTGGAATAGAAATTGTCTATTCCGCCGCCATATTTTGACTGGGTAGACGCAACGACCGTGGAATTTTGCAGATTGACGGCGCCTGAGTTATAGATTGCACCGCCTGAACCCCAGTCGTTTGCACCCTGCGGTCCCGGCGCTGCTACGTTCTGAATGAGTGAACTGCCAGTAATGGTCACCACGCCACTATTGTAGATTCCGCCGCCCGTGGTATTGCCACCCGATGATGTGTTGTTGGCCACCCAGACGGCAACATTCATCGATAGATTACTGTCGCTGAGTGACAGGATGCCGGTGGTGTCGTTTGTGATAGCTCCCCCCAAGTTCACGGCAACATTGTTGGCAATATACGAGTTGGACGCATCGGCCACACCACGGTTATAGATGGCGCCCATGGTGTTGTCTGCCATGTACACCTGGCTCATCTCGAGTGTGCCTATATTTGCAATCGCATACCCGTAAGTCGCAAAGTCGGTCACCGTCGTGCCTGTAGCGAATGTGTGGTTGCCGACAAATATGCTGTCGGTAGTTGTCAGTGCACCATTGTTCCAGATGGCGCCTCCATAGACGTAATACGGATAGCTATAGAGTGTGCTATGGCCGACCTCGGTCGCGTTGAAGTTGACAAGAGACCGCGCGACCATCAATATACCGTTCCCATCGTTGTAGACGCCGCCGCCAGCGTACCACGCACTGTTCTGGCTGACATTGACCACATTCAGGAACAGTGCGCCGTTGTTATAGATGCCCCCGCCAATGGCCGTGTTATTTGCCGTGGATTGATTGGCCAGCACCTTGCTGTTGGCGATCGTCATCACTCCACCGTTTACGATATATAATCCGCCGCCTGCGGTAGCGGCCGAATTGGTCAACACCTGGCTGTTGGACATCGTCACGACCCCGCTCGCCACCACCATGGCGCCGCCATCATAGGCTTCGGCGCCATTATTGGTGAACGTGCTGCCGGCGATGGTGACGGCGCCGCCCATCATGTACATACCGCCGCCACTCCATGCGACATTGCCGTTGAACGTGCTGCCGCTGATATCGGCCGTGCCGCTGGCCTGGTAGATGCCCCCGCCCACGTAGGATAAATTGCTCGCGGCGCCGATCGTCGCAAGGTTGGAAGAAACCGACGCGCCCCCGACCAGTGCCAGCGCGCCACCCTGGTTGAAGATGCCGCCGCCGGTCGTCGCAGAATTGTGGCAACTGCGCGGGCGGCTGTCACGCCGGACACATTGCTGGTGAGTGCAGCCGCGCCGGCCGTGACGCCCTTCAAATCACGCACGAATCTGCCCGATACGCTGCAACCCATCATTGGCCGGCAGGCGTTACTTACCAACATCACGGCTGCGCTCCACACCGGCGATGCGCGCCTGGTGACGCTGACCGGGCTGGGCGGCGTCGGCAAGAGCACGCTGGCCGTCCACGCCGGACGTGCGCTGCTCGATCAGTTTGCAGATGGCGTCTGGCGGATTGTGCCGGGCGCAGAGTCGCTGCAGGACAAACTCGCCGATTTTGGCCGCCGCCAGTTTGGGATGGAAATCGACAGCCTCAACGAGCTCCTGAGCCACTTCAGCCGCAAACAGCTTCTCTTGATCCTGGACGACTGCGACGAGATCCATCAACAGACGCCCTGGCTCGAAACGCTGCTCAACCGCTCACCGCATCTCGCGATTCTCGCCACGACCCGCCAACGGTTGCTGCTGCCCTCCGAGCGCTCCTTCTGGCTGGACGGCTTGCCTGTGCCGTCGCCAGAGCAACTTGACTTGACGGCCTACAGGCAAGGACGCGCGGAAGACAGCGTGCAGCTTTTCATCCAAGCGGCGCAGCGCACTCATCCCAGCTTTCAAGTACGCCAGGCCGATCTGCCTGAGATTGCCGCCATCTGCCGGGAAGTGGGCGGGTTGCCCCTGGCGCTCTTGCTTGCAGCAAACTGGGCGGGACAACTTGCACCGGCGCAGATTCGTCAGGGGCTTGAGCACGACGCGGGCGCGATTCTGCCGCTTTTCGCCAGGCGGGCGGGCGGCATTCAGGCCGTGAATTCGATCTTCTGGGTTACGTGGCAGCACCTCCATCCACAGGAACAACAGGCGCTGCTCCGGCTCACAATCTTTGAACAATCCTTCAGCATGGAGGCCGCGGACGTGGTCGCCAGCGTGGCGCTGTCAGTGCTGATCGAGTTGGTCGACCAGTCGCTCATCAACCACGAAGAGGATGACTTCTATCGCTGGCATCCACTTGTGCGTCGCTTTGTCGCTACGCTCGCTGCTCATGGGGCGGAAGTCACAGAGGCGCATCCTGCCGCCGAGGAAGTCCAGGAACGCTATACAACCTACTTCATGAACTATGTGGCCGTGCGCGAGCAGGCGTTCCACGGACGCACGCCGCAAACGACCATCGATGAGGTCTGGCGCGTCTGGCCAGATCTGCAGCAGGCATGGCGCATCGCAGTAGAGCGCAAGCAGCTTACGCGGCTTCTCACAGGAATGCGTGGCCTGGCTGAGTTCTGCCTTGCCACTGACCAGACGCCGCTCGGCGCCGCGTTGATGCAGCAAGCGAGCGATCTGCTCGACCAGCGGCAAACTATCCCGGCCAATTCGGCGGCGGGAGCACTGGCAGGCGTTGAGTTATCAGAAGAAATGGGATGGGCTTACTTGCATTGGGTGCGCTTTTCTCTGCAGCGCGCGCCACAACCGGACGTCAAGGCCGCGATCGACAAAATGGTTGCGCTTGCGCAGCAATCCAGGGCGCCCGGCTTGCTGGCGGAAGTCTACCGCTATGCTTCCCATGCGCCATTTCTCGAAAAAGGTCGGGACGAGAGCAAGCGCATGTTGGATGTTGCGCTGCATTATGCCGAAGACGCCGGTACGCGGCGCACACAGGCGCTCATCTACCGCCAGATGGCCTTTGCAGAGACCGGCGAAATTCGCAATGAATACTTTGAGCGATCGATTCATCTCGCCCACCAATGCGGCGATATTGCGTCTGAAATCGATCAACTCTCCCGATTGGGCGCTCACCTGACAGTGAGCGGGCATTACCATCGGGCGCACCATTATCTGCAGCGGGCGGCCCAGCTTTGCAGCACCGGCGAGGTCGGCCCCACCGCGCAATATCTTGCCATGGGCAACCTGGCTGAGTTCTACTTCACCTACGGCAACCATGCGCAAGCGCTGCCGTTGTTCCAGAAAATCATCGACTATTTTGCCAAGAGCAATCTGCCGCGTAGGGCGATCCGCACCCACCTATTTGTGGCCGAGACCTATCTGCGCCAGCGGCGTGTGTTTGATGCGCTCAACGCGGCGGACAAAGCCCTTGCCGCTGCGTTGCAGCACGAGCTTGCGAACGAACTGATCGAAGTGCACAGCCAGCGCGCGCGTAGCCTGACCGCATGTGGCATGGGTGGCCAGGCGCGCCAGAGCTACCAACAGCTGCTGGCAGGCCAGGAGCTTGCCGATGCGGCGCCGCTGCTGCTGCCTGCCTGGGCCGGCTGGATCGAGTTCTCGCTTGCCCACGGCGACCGCAACCTGGCGCTGCAACTGGGCGAACAACTCCTGACGCGCCTGCACGCGGCGGACGAAGCCATCCTCGGCCGGCATGGGCTGTATAGCTGGCGCGTAGCGTTAGAAACCCTGCATCTGGCCGGAGACAGCCGTTATGCAGACAGTCTGCACCAGAAGATGGAACAATTGGAGAAGATCGCGAAGGCGCTGGACGAGCCAGCGAGACGCCTTTTCTGGGAAGAGATCGCCGACCATGCCCAGCTTGCGGAGCGCTATGCCGGCTTGACGCAGCGCCAACCAGCACCAACAGGTGCGATCGCCGCCACAAAAGAAGGGTAGACCGGCTGCATCGGAGTGGCTCGCTCAGCCTTGAGGAGCGAGCAGTTGCTGGCTCTACGTCGTCACCATATCCGAGGGAACGCTGCTATGCAAAGAGCAAGGGCATGGCCAGGACGACAAATAGCGCCCACACGACATAGACTGGCATCCCCACACCAAACGCAGCCTGCATAGAGGCAGCCCACGTCCGCTCATTTGCGCGCCGTTGACGCCATAACAACCCCGCCAAAATCCCAATATTGATCAGGTTCCAGCCAATGATGGTCAGGCGATTGAGCGTGATGCCGCCCTCCCAGGTGCGGTAGGCGATGGCCGCCAGCGCGTAGATGCTGACGACGGTCGCCAGTAACGCCACCGCAATCAGGCCACGGCGCAGCCAGATGCGCAATTGGCGCGTCAGCGTCTCCGGTTGAATCGGCGTCGCGCCGACCAGCAGCGCCACCACCGCAAAGAGCATGGCGTTGTAGATGATCAGCACGTCACGGTTCTGGAACGGCTCCCAGAAGCGGAAGGGGATAAAGGCCAGGTAGATGATGAGCACGATTAACGTGAGCGGCAGCAACACGCGCATGAGCGTGGCGATAACCTTACTCAAGCCTTCGTCAAAGGACTGTTCTGCGGGTGCGACGGTGGGGTCGTAGATGACGGCCACCGCCAGCACCGGGATCAGGCCCGCGCCGCCCGCGATGATCAGCCGCATGATGCTTTCGGGTAATTGGATCGCGAGCGCGTCGAAAAGCCCGGCCGTGATGGCAGTAAAGATCACGCCGGCGATCGCAAACAGCCCGGCCATGATGAAGATTTCCAACGATTTGATCAGGAAGGCGAAGCGATTGGCGCGGTCGCCGCGCTCGCGCAGCAGGAAGATCCCAACCGTTGCCCAGGCCACCAGCGCCAGATGTGGGAGCATCTGAGCCAGATAATGCTGCTCAAGCGCGATGTCACCGATCAACGTATGCGCCCACAGCGGGTAGATGCCGACGGCCATCACCAGCAGCGCCAGCAGCAGCGCCAGATTTCTGCGCCCTGACCCGCTAAAAACCAGCAGCGCCATCACAAAGAGCGTGCTGATCGGCGCCCACAGCAGCAGCAGCGCCGGCAGGTAATTCCCGCCGTTGACCAGGATCATGGACTGGTCAGCAGAGAGCCACCAGAAGAGAAAGCCATTGGCCGCGGCCAGCAGAAGGGCCGCCATCCAGGAAGTCGAACGCGCCGCCGCCTGGACAGATGCGTAGCGCAGCCGGAAGCGCCACGCGCCGAAGAGCAGATTCTCCGGCGTTTCTGTGTAGACCTGCTCGATGGCGTCGGTAAACGCGTTGTCCTCGCTGCGCTGGACAGCGTCGCGATAGGTCTGTTCGAGCGTTTCGGGGTCGGCTTGCGCGGCGCGGATGCGATCTAGATAGCTCATGGTTTCACTCCTTCTGGCGCGGAGGCGCGGAGAGGCAAAGGTTGCAGAGGAAAACGCACCTGTTCAGCCATCGCAAAGTAGACCGCGGATGGCGCGGATCAGGCAGATTCCCACGGATTTTATTCAAAATTCAAACGAGCCCCGTGCAGGGAAAGTTTCAGGGCGCGGTCGTCGATGACTGCCGGTCGTACATGTAGACGGCGTCGCGTGCAATGGCTCGGATCAAGGCGCTGAAGATCACCTTGTGCACCGGATAGAGCGAATACCAATACAACATGCCCAAGAAGCCGGTCGGCGTAAAAAGCGCGGTCTGCACCAGACGCGTGCCGCTGCCTTCGGGAACGGTTTCCCATTGCAGCCAGGCGCGGCCGGGCACCTTCATCTCGGCGCGTAGCCGCAACAGATGAGGCGGATCGGCCACCTCGACGCGCCAGAAATCCAGCGCCTCGCCCGGCAACAGCGCCAGCGGGTCGCGGCGCCCCCGGCGCAGACCCGGCCCACCCACGGCTTTATCCATCACGCCGCGAATCTTCCACGCCCACTCCCACGCCAGCCAGCCGCGATCGCCGCCGATCGTGCTGAAACTCTTGAAGAGCGCCTGCGGTGGGAGCTCGGTGTAGATGCTGCGCACCTCCTGCGCCATCCCTTCGACGTCCATCAACTCATAGGTGACCGCGCCGCCCAAGGCCCCGCTCCAGCGCGTCTCCACATCGCCGCTCTGAATGCGTCTGATCGCCAGATCCAACGCCTTTCGGTAGGTAATGGGCTGGATTTCGGGAAATTCAAGGTGGGCGCGCGTCGTATCCGCCACGATGGGGTCGACGACGCCTTCCACCAGGGGCATGGCCAGGTCGTTCGGGATGGGCGTGACCAGCCCCACCCAGTTAGCGCCGATCAGCGACAACCGCACCGGCACGGGCACAGGGATGATGATGCGGTACAGATGGCGCGCGTCGGCGTATTCCTGCATCATCTGCTTGAAGGTCAGCCGGTCGCCGCCGATATCGACGATGCCCAGCGGGCTGCGGTCGAGCGCGGCGATCAGATAGCTGAGCACATCACGAATGGCAATCGGCTGCACCTGGTTCAGGATCCAGCGTGGCGCCACCATGACGGGCAGGCGTTCGGTCAGGTAGCGCACCATCTCAAATGAGGCGGAGCCGGAGCCGATGACCGGCCCGGCGCGAAATTCCGTGGTGCGGCAAAAGGTGTGGAGAATGGCGCCCACCTCCGCACGTGAGCGCAGATGGGCCGAAACGTGCGGCACGGTGGGCAGCAGGCCGCCCAGATAGATGACATGCGCTACTTTAGCGGCCGCGGCGGCAAAGGTAGTGGCGGCCTTACGGTCGAGCGCGGCAAAGTCCTCATTAGCGCCCATGGAGTGCACGAGGTAGTAGGCTGCGTCCACACCCTCCACGGCGCGTTGCACCGAGGCGGCGTCGAGCAGATTGCCGGCGACCACTTCCACTTGCCCGGCCCACGGCCGCCCGCCGATGCGCCGCGGGTCGCGCACGAGCACGCGCACCTCGTGGCCGCGCTCCAGCAGGCGCGGGATCAGCCGCCCGCCGACATATCCGGTTGCGCCTGTGACCAGCACCTGCATAGCGTCTCCTGTTGATTGTCTATTCAGAAATTTTTGCGCAGCCGCTCGCGTGTAACAGTAGTCACAAGCAGCCGCAACCTATTTCTGGCGGAAGGCTTATTCCACCATCGTCAGCCAGTGATATGTGTCGGGCAATTCGCCTTCGACAATGCCGAAGAAGCGCGCCTGGATGCGCTCGGTAATGGGGCCGCGCTTGCCCTCGCCCACCGGCAGACGATCCACCGAGCGCACAGGGGTAATCTCGGCCGCGGTGCCGGTGAAAAAGATCTCGTCGGCCATGTAGAGCATTTCGCGCGGGAGGACGGCTTCGGTGACGGTGTAGCCCAGCTCCTGGGCGATCTGCGTGGCGCAGTCGCGCGTGATGCCGCCGAGGATGCTGTTGGCCAACGGCGGCGTGTAGATTTTTCCTTTGACGATCAAGAAGATGTTTTCACCGCTGCCCTCGGAGACATAGCCGTTGATGTCGAGGGCAATGCCTTCGGCAAAGCCGTTGTCGCGCGCCTCCATGACGATGTTCTGGCTGTTGACGTACTGCCCGCCGATCTTGGCCAGCGCGTTGAGGGTGTCGGGCGCCATGCGCCGCCAGGTGCTCACCTGCACATCGACGCCCTGCTCCAGCCCTTCTTTGCCCAGGTACGCGCCCCACGGCACCGAGGCGATGATGACTTCGACCGGGCAGCCGCGACCGTCCACACCGAGGGTGTTATAGCCCCGGAAGGCAAGCGGTCGCACATAGGCGCTGCGTTGCTGGTTGGCTTTCACCGTGTCGATCGTGGCCTGCAAGTATTCATCCACGGTGTAGGGCGATGGGATGCGGGCGACTTTGGCGCTGTAGAGGAGGCGTTCGTAGTGTTCGCGGCCGCGGAAAATCGCAGGCCCGTTGGGCGTCTCATAGACGCGGATGCCCTCGAAGACGCTGCTGCCATAGTGCAGCGCATGAGTGAAGACGTGCACCTGCGCCTCGTCCCAGGGAATGATCTTGCCGTTCATCCAAATATAATCAGCGCGCATGGTCATCGGAAACGCTCCTTGTTGCTTGGTCATGTGGGTGTCTCGAACGAGACGGTGAGAAAACGGATGGAGTTTTCCGCATTATAGCCCTGCTGTGAGGTTCTGTCATGTTAGACGGCGGACAGTGCGACGCACGCGCCCCAGTTGATCTCCTGCTGCTGGCCGAGCAGCCGCTGGCGCACGACGACGTCTTCGACCACGCCAAACTCAAGCCGCTGCTGCGCTCGCTGCTCTGCCTGGACGAGAGCAGCGCCTCGCCGGACCATGCGCGCTGGGCGATCGAGCTGCAGGCCGCGGGCAGGGCGGTCTGGCATGGCGGCATGTTGGAGACGGGCATCAGTCGCGCGGTCAACGCGGCGCTGGCGAGCCTGCCCAACTTCACCCTGCCCGGCGACATCAGCGCCAACGACCGCTACTTTGCCCGCGACATCGTCAGGAATCCCTTCACGCTCAACGCGGACAGCACGCTGACCGTGCCCGACAGCATTGGCCAAGGCGCCGTCATCGACGAAGATTACCTCGACGACGTGACGCTGGAGCGGTGGGAGATCAGCGCATAAAAAGGGCTATCTGTCCAGCGGGCTGCGCACGGCGTGAGGACCACGATTGAGGACGTGAGTGTAAATCTGCGTGGTCTTGACATCCTTGTGACCGAGCAACTCCTGCACGGTGCGGATGTCATAGCCGGCTTCGAGCAGATGCGTGGCAAAGCAGTGGCGAAAGGTGTGGGGGCTGACCGGTTTGGGGATGCTGACC
>Ga0154020_10001191_pt1 | contig 32144 bp, 27 predicted proteins | sample Klosneuvirus_201_FD_109709 | JGI IMG/M metagenome (GOLD analysis project Ga0154020, IMG submission 109709) | Active sludge microbial communities from wastewater, Klosterneuburg, Austria - Klosneuvirus_20160825_MG | ecosystem: Engineered > WWTP > Aerobic digester > Activated sludge | place...
AGAAGGAGGGGAGTGATGGAGAAGTTCAGACGCAAGTTGATAATCCAAAGGATTGAGGAACGTTGTGTCATTGAGTTCACCGGTTATTTCCACAAAGGACAACCAAGCCCCTGCCACCTGTGGTCAGGGCCAACCTCTGGCACTGGTAGAGGGGGTGGTTATGGTAGAATGTCCTTGAATAGCCACACAGTGGCAGTCCATCTAGTTGCTTACACCCATTATCATGGGTATATTCCCGGTAACAAACAGATAGACCACCTCTGCAATCAGAGACTGTGCTGCAACCCTCTCCACCTAGAGATGGTTAATCACACCACAAACCAACGTCGAAAAATCAAACGAACCAAGGAGTTATGATGACTATTCTTGAGAAGATCATGCTGGTTGGGCTTATAAACCTACTACTTAATGGTACTTGTATTGCATATCTTGCTCTTACATATGCCTCTAAGTCATGTGGGGGTTAATATATGCTCTGGAGCATAGTGGCTTATATCGTATCCCTCCCCAAAGTTGCTGATTGGCTCATTAATCGTAGCCTCAAGACCCCATATAGTCATCTCATTGATGGCACCAATGGCTCTTTGACAGTTGGGCCTGATTACCCCTTAACAAAGTTCACCAACCTATATATGGGCCGTTGGTGGCTGTTTAATCACTATGATTATGCTACTGGAAAGACTAAGTATTCTTGGTTCCCATGGTCAATTCGTGTTCACAAGATTGCCAGACATGACCTTGATAAGCATGAGCATGACCACCCGTGGGATTACTCACGATCCATTATCATCAAAGGTAAGGGATATTGGGAACGTAGAGGTAAGAACATTCATTGGCGAAGAGTAGGCGATACCTTTCGGCTAGACCATGGCATATTCCACCGTATTGAGCACGTATCAGCAGGTGGTGTGTGGACTATCTTTATCACAAAAGCTCGGATCTCTGATTGGGGATTTTTAGTTAATAACAAGAAAGTTCCTCATAAAAAGTATTTTGAAATGGTGCGGAACAAAGAAGTCTAAGCACCTACTTATCATTCTTTTTTTTGGGTTTATAACCCCAAGTTCACTCCTGAGCTTGGGGTTTTTCTTTTGGAAGAATTATTATGGCTATTGATATTTATCGTTGCAGTCCCCGACAGACCCGTGAATTTGTAATTGAAGCTGTTGAAGCGGGTCTTGTACCTTTCGTTCAATCCAGCCCCGGCATGGGTAAGTCCAGCATTATGCGTAATGTTGCCAAACATTTTAACCTTAAGCTGATAGATCATCGCTTGAGCACCTCTCCGCCTGAAGATATGTCAGGTCTACCTCATTTTGATAAGGATGGTTATGCAAGATTTGCTCCCTTTGCTGATTTATTCCCACTACGTGGAACTGCTCTTCCAGAGGGCAAAGAGGGTTGGCTTATCAATTTTGATGAGTTTAATTCAGCCAAACGTGATACCCAAGCTGCTTCCTATAAAACCATTCTTGATAAGATGGTTGGTCAGCATTATTTGCATGATAATGTTGCTATCGTTGCTGCCGGTAACCTTGCAACAGACCGGGCAATAACAAACCCAATCAGCACAGCAATGCAATCTCGTATGGTTCACATTGAGATGCGTATTGACCAAGAAGAGTGGATGCAAGATGTAGCAATCACTGAAAACTATGATCCACGTATTATTGCCTTCTTAGGCGCATACCCAAGTAAGCTTATGGATTTCAAGCCTGAGCATACCGAGAAAACATTCTGTTGCCCTCGTACTTGGGAGTTCATGGATAAGCTTATTCGCGGAAAAGAAGTTACAGAAAGCAGAGCACCTTTGTATAGTGGAACTATCACTTCTGGTGTAGCTCTTGAATTTATTCAATACACCAAAATCTTTGCAGAATTGGTAAACATTAGCGAAATTATCCAGAATCCTTCTGGTGTAGCTGTACCTATTGATAATGGTACAAAGTGGGCAATGATCTCTCATGTCATGGAGCACGTTAAGGCTGATAATCTCAAAGAGATTTCTACCTACATTGCTCGCTTTGATTTGCCATTCCGTATTTTGTTCTTTCGCTCCCTGATGATTCGTCATTCGGGTCTTCGCCAACATCCTGCATTCATTGAACAAATGGTTGCAATGTCCCGTTACCTAAATTCGTAAGGAAACATCATGGCTGCTATCAATAAAAAGGGTGTAGTGGACTACCCGTATATCGCAGGTTACATGGGTAAGAAGATTGAGCTTTATGCTCCTTCTATTGCAGCTGCTAAACAGATAGCTGTTGAATACTTCCACCCTACCAAACGAAACAAAGGGTATTTGTGGGTAGAACTCGCTGAAGAGGAATAATCATGTCAAATGAGCCACAGTATAATTATGATGACCTTAACCGACAGATGGATAAGGTTAAATCAAAAGTGTTTCTTGGCAAGAGTGCAGCATTCTTTGGATCATTGTTATGCTCCCTTGAATTTAAGTGGGATACATCTATCCCTACTGCTGCAACTGATGGAGTATCTATTTGGTGGAACCCTAATTTCTTTATGAAAATTATGGAGGAAACTAATAAAACCATTTTGTGCCATGAACTAGAACACGCAGCAAGATTACATAATGTACGCCGTGGTGGTCGTGATGCACAAACTTGGAATGAAGCCTGTGACATCCGTATCAACAATGGTCTTCAGAAAGAAGGCTATTCTTTTAAAGGCGTTGAAGATTGTTGGATGGAACAAAGTCTTGATGATAACGGGCTAATGGCTGAAGAAGATATTTACGACATCCTCATTAAAAGAAACAAGCCACAAAACAAGGGAGCTTGGGGGGATAAAGCTGGTTCGGGAGATATGATTGAACCAAAAGGAATTGATATATCTCATGCTGTTAGTAATGTGGTTCGTGCTGTCCAGCAAGCAAAAGTAAGTGGTGCTTCTGGCTCTATCCCCGGAGGTGTTGAAGAGCTTATTAATAAGTTTATGGAACCAGTTGTACCATGGCAAACTATATTAATGGATCTCTTTACAGATTTACTTGACGAAGAGTATACATGGGCACGGCCTAATCGACGTTACCCTGATATGTACCTGCCCTCTCGTTTTGAGGATGATGGTCGTTTATCTCATATCATGTATTTTTTGGATGTATCTGCTTCTGTATCTGATGCTCAGGTATTACGATTTAACAGTGAGATCAAGTACATTCAAGATACGCTTCAACCTACCAAACTTACCATGGTGTTGTTTGATACAAAGATTCAATCGGTAAGGGTCTTTGATAAAGATGAGCCTTTTGGTGAAATAAAAATCACTGGTAGAGGTGGCACCTCTCTAGCTTGTGTACGCGCATTAATTGAAAAAGAGCAGCCAAGTGCTGTTGTTATCTTTTCAGATTTATTCTGCACACCTATGGAACCACTCACCACAAACATACCAGTCATTTGGGCTGTCATTGGATCACAGATTCAAGGCCCATATGGTAAAACCATCTTTGTTAAGTGTTAAGGATTAGTATGGTTATTAATGGCCCTGCCCTATGGGTACTTGAACCAATAAAAGGAATGTCTATTCATAAAGAAAAGCTCCATGGTGTTAGCTATGGTCTTTCTGAAGCTGGGTATGATATTCGTATTAAGCAAGATATACGATTTATTCCCCCTGATTGTTACAATGGGAATAAACATAACCCTTTTCAGTTATCTGGATTAGCAGCTTCCTATGATCCAGATGCATCAGAGTTGATTGTAAATTCTGGAAGATTTATTATTGCCTCTGCTATCGAAGAGTTTGATATGCCAGATAATCTTGTTGGGATTGTTCATGACAAGTCTACTTGGGCACGTAAAGGCTTATCTGTGTTTAACACAGTTATTGAGCCGGGTTGGAAAGGGTTTCTTACCCTTGAGCTTGTGTATCACGGTTTTGAGGAACTTGTTATAAAAGCAGGTTCTGGTATTGCACAAGTTTTGTTTCATCAAATAGCTACTCCATCAAGTTATGATGGAAAATATCAGAACCAAGAAAACAAACCTGTGGCTGCAAAAGATAGCTAATAGTTAGCTCTTTTTTCGGTTACTACCCCTCAATAAAGCCAAAAAGGAAAATCCAATGGCCGTTGCAAAAAAGAAAGTCACTAAACCTACTGCTACTCGTGGTCGTCCACCAAAGAAAGCTAAGCCAGAAGGTTTGGTGGATATGGCTGGTAAAGAAGAATCTTCCACAACAGAGGTATATCATAGTAATAACATCCATGATTGCATTAGCAAAATGGATGTTATTGATCTTTCAGAAGTTTCACCAGTGAATCGACTTGTGTTCTTCCAATCTCTGGCTGATGCCGGTTATCTCCGATGCAATGGTCGAGAATTGATGGAGGATTTGAATCAACTTTCTTGGCTGAAAATTATCTCAATCAACCATGTAAACCGTTTGGTTCATCCTGTGCAGAAAATCACAGATGATCCATCTAAGGTAGTTACAGCCCTCACTATGCAAGTAAGCGTTGATGCTGACTTTATCCAGAAAGTGGATAATGCTCCACTACGCCTTGAGCACAATGGTCGCCTGTACCTACGTGCCTCTTAATACCTAAGGGTGTTGCCTACAGGTAATCTTTTTAGTAGATTACCTGTAGGACTACTACTTCTGACTGCATCCCGCCTGTGCAGATACACAGGAACTTATCTGGGGATTAGAGTGCAATGGTAGCTCTAATTGGGGTGCAGCCAAAAGTAGTAATAAATTTTACCTAAGCAAGGATCATGGTTATGTTCTTATTTTGGTATATCAGATTTCTCATAGAGATCACGCTAGGTAGACCGGGGGTTTCTCCCATAATTAAACCGCCTTGGGAGACTCTCCCAACTGTCTTGTTGCCTTATAAGGCACGGGTTGGGGTTAAGTCTCGGCGCATATTAGAGGTATATGTTGCCCCTTAATAACCTCCATAGATGTAGTTTGAAAAACCCGGATTATTAAATCCGGGTTTTTTTTATTAACCAGAGAATTTTATGAACGGTATTATTTTAATAATCATCTGTGTTGTAATAGTTGGCCTATTTTTCAGAGAGATACTCTCAATTTTGGTTGCTGCACTATGCCTTTTAGTCTTTGGGCCAGTTGTTGGACTAGGGATTGGAATTATATTGTTCATACTCCTACACACTTATAAGCCTGTTAAGCGTAAGAAAAAGAAAAGCCTAATTGATAAATTAGATGAATTTTTGGATGAGGGGCCAAAATGAAAAACGGTTACTATTCCCCAAAAGATCAAAAAATGTATAAAGCTTTGATAAAAAAGGGATTAACTGATATTGAAGCAAGTAACATGCTTGCTCTCATGGGTGTTGAGAAAGCAACACAGGATGATTTTATGTATCTCTATGATCCCACATTTTTTTCAAAAAAAGAGCCAAGAAAAGCTTTACCGTACTACTATGGTAAAAGACGTTATTAACAACCAAGAGATTTATTAAATGCATACTCCAGATGTAAAGATTATTGCCGATAGCATCAGTGAAGAGGGAATCCGTATTCGCACATATCAACTACGGTATTGGCGTTCAATTCATTCAGAGTTGATGACTCATCGTAAGTTTGGACGTAATGCAGGCAGTAGCCGTGCTCGTCCTGTTGTGACAGTCTTACAGGATTGTATGGATGCACCTTGGGGGCCATCCCACTGGGGAAAGAATCAACCCGGTATGCAAGCAGATGTAGAGCAGGATGCGTTAGTGGTATTTCCTGAATTTATGGAAGGCCCACTTCGTGCCTTCTATGACCTACCAAATGAACAAGAATGTTTCTTTGCACTCAAGCCAAAAGAGGCATGGCACTTCACAGCATGGATGTCTGCTATTTCAGCAAAAGCTTTTAATGATGCAGAGTATCATAAGCAAATTGTGAACCGTATCTTGGAACCATACACATATATTGATGTGTTGGTGACTGCTACTGATTTTAATAACTGGTTCGCTTTGCGTGATCACCCTGCTGCACAACCTGAGATTCGTGAACTAGCTCATGCTATGTTTCTTGCAGGGCAGGAGAGCGTTCCTCAATTGCTCCTAAAGGGGCAATGGCATCTACCTTATATCAAAGCTTCTGATCGGGATTTGATTATTGAGTATCTAAACAAAGATAGAATCATTAGATCAATACCAACAGAGGAAGATATATTAGCTATCCTCTTAAAGATGAGTGCAGCTCGCTGTGCAAGAGTTAGCTATAAACTCTTTGATGGTAAGTCCCCTTCAGTTGAGAACGATCTTAAATTATTTGAAGATCTGCTAGTCAGTCGCCCTGTCCATGCAAGCCCATCAGAACATCAGGCAACTCCTGATTATATAAATTATTGGGATGGAGAAATTGAATTTGTTTCTCCTTGGTTACACGGTAATTTAACCGGTTGGATTCAACATCGTAAATTGATTCCTAATGAGTATATTGAGGGTTAATTATGCTCCCATTTAATGATAGGATTTCTAAATTAGGTGGGGCAATGAGTGCAGCAAGAAATGGGTCAGCAAGTGAAATTGCTGACCTTCACACTCAAGCCATGATACTAGGAATGCTAGTAGTTACCGCCACTGAAGAAGATGCTAAGAATAAATTTACCAAGTATAAACACTTTGCCCTTATTCAACTCACAAATGAGATTAATGAAGAAGGGCATAATTGGTACTACATCGTCAATATGGAAGAACACAAACCCTGACCTTTTTGGTTGGGGTTTTTCTTTTTATAACGGAGCAAGATAATGCAAGATACCTACACTAATGATCATGTAACTCATGCCATAATTGGCGGCGGTCAAGCTATTGAATTTGGTATTTCAAGTAGTGCAGAATTTTTTCACATCCTATCCAGCACACTTTACAGCAATCAGAAACTTGCCGTAGTTCGTGAAGTTTTGTGTAATGCATGGGATGCCCATATTGATGCTGGTATTATCTCCCCTGTTATTGTCACTGTTGAAAATAACGTAATGACTGTCCGTGACTTTGGGAAAGGAATTGCCAGTAAAGATATTGGAGCAATTTATGGTACATATGGTAGCTCTACAAAGAAAAATGATGGTCGGCAAACAGGTCACTTTGGTTTGGGTTGTAAAGCTCCCTTTGCATATACAGATCATTTTGAAGTTACATCTCACCATGCCGGTGTTAAAACAATTTACAGCATGAGCAAGTCTTCTGCTGAGATTAATGGCAAACCCAGCATTATCACAATAGCTGCATTGCCTACACAGGAGACTGGTCTACAAGTTTCAATCAACATTGAAGATAATATTGATTCTTCAGCTTTTAAAGCGTTAATAAAGGAAATTGCCTACTATGGGGATATACCTGTTATTTTAAATGGTGACTTTTTACCTGTTTTGGGATTTACAAGAGAGTACCCCTATATTATTGAAGTGTGCTCTGAACTAGAGAGCACAGTAAATGTTCGCTATGGTAATGTCGTTTACCCTGTTGAGACTTGTGAGCAAATTCAACATAACTATACTCACATAATTGAGATAATGACAAAAAATACCCGACCGGGCATCTCTACGGTAATTATCTTCCAAGCACCACCAAATAGTATTGCAGAAACCCCCAGCAGAGAGACGCTCTCTATGCAGGAGCATACCTGTAACACTTTAAACAAACTTATGGCGGAGTTTATTCTTGAATTTAATAAAGAATACAACAAAGCTTGTTTCACTAATGACAAGAAAAACTTTAAAAACCTTTCACCTAATACTGACTTATCTGCTGTATGTTCTCGCAAACTCCCAGCATTGTTTGATAAATCTTTTTATACAAAAAGAAGTGTAATAACCAATATCCCATCACTTGCTGAACATCATAACAGACTCGCATTTGATAATGTTTGGTCTTTTAGAAGAGAGGAACTAAAAAATCGTGTTGAGTTTATGATAAACCATAAAAAGCTTGATCGTGGTTTTGGTATGTCTTATTTAAAAGCTTTGGGTAAAGGGACAACTGACGACTTTGATCTAAAAAATGATTCAGGTAAAAAATGGTTTACAACTAGGGTTGTAAAACCACTGGTTAAAGCTTTTTTAGGCACAGATGTTGTTAATCTGAAGAATTTATATGTGTCTGATTCTCATGCTTATTATGCAGGAACTAAAAATCATTTCATATATAACCAACGCAAGATTGATAAGATAATTCCTTTTACCAAAGCAATGATGGGGGATATATTATCTGTATTCCCCTATCTGAGGAACACTGTAGTAATCTCTCATAGCAAAACTCGTTTAGTGGATTCTAATTATGTAACCACTGATATTAAAAATTATTCACTCAAAATAAATTCTGGATTTTTACTGTATATAGTTGGTAGAAAAAAAGAGTCAATAGAAGGTGCTGTTAATTTCTTTAAGAGCAGAGGTATGCTTGTAATTGATAATACCATTTATGAACAGACCGTTAAAAAAACTGGTAATAAAGGGGCATCATCCACCCCACGAAAGAAAGGGCATCCAGCTCTATCTTCTGTGTGGGATGGTGTAAGAATTAATACCCTTACGGCCAAAAGTGGTGAATACCTTACTGAACCAGAGTTTTATGTTCAAGGTTCGTTGCTTAAAGATAGAACAAAATACCTTAATAGGTTTGATAAAGATAATTCTGAATTAATCTTTAATAAGTATGGCAACAAAGGGGTTATACTCTTTACCCGCCCAAATATTGAGCGTTTTCAGGATAAAGGAATACCTCAGCTTTTCACAAAAATGGCAATTGATGTTTTTACTTATATTGCAACTAATAAGAGGATACACCAATACTGGGAAAACCACCCAAGACGTATTAAACATGAACTAGCAAGCAGGTATCAAACAGATGCTGCTATTAGCTTTATATGTGATGACCTTTTTTTGGCTAAAGAGCTTGGATTGACAAATTCACTAACCGATGAAGACAAAGAATATATTACTCTGTTTGAATTTCTTTTGGATAATGGGTCAGGTGGTATATATGCAGAGAATCTTATTATGCTCAATAAGCATCTTTGTATGTTTCCTTTAAGCAAGGCTGCAAATGATTTGCTTTCTAAAATCAGATCTAATGAATTATTGTTGATGATACGCTTTCATCATTTAACCACCGTAGTACAAAAAGAAAGTGACCCTGTAAAAAAACAGAAGATATATGATGTCTTCTTATCAATCATAAACATCTAAAGGTAATACAATGACCACTAATATAGTGCGAGTCATCGCAGCAATTGTTGACACAAAAAAACTAACCCTCTACTTGGAAAATGGGGATGTCATTTACATCCTACAAGGAGATCCAAGACTTCGTGCCATTATGGATGTGGCTACCCCAGCTATTCTGTCACAAGGATATGCTGATATTGATATTACAGTGATCAATGAGAATCCTTATGCCGCTGTGGAGAAAGAATCTAATGGTATGGTTCGCTTCTTCCGTGTTGCTAAGGATAAATTGGTAAAACTGTTTCAAAAAGAAGAGCATATTCCTCCGATGGAAGTTGGGGTAACTATTGCTAAGACCACCTCTATCACCCAGTCTATGGTTGACACTGTTAACGAAATTATCAGAAATGCTGTGCCATCAACTAACCCTTTGTTTGAAGAAACAGGTTTAGGTAAACAAGGCAATTTGTCAGATACTGATGATAAAACTTTTGATGATGAAGCCCCGGATACTGTGATAGCTGTGGTAGATGGTCAAGTTATCCCCGGTATGGAAAAAATCCGTAGTCAGTTTACTAAAGCGGAAAAAATGGGATCTGCTGTTGGGGTTACTAACTTTCTACAGCGTATCAGCAAGGTCATTGGTAAGCGTAAGCACTCGATAGATGACTTGCTCACTTTCATGGAAAAAGCTGATCTACCTATTGCAGATGATGGCACTATTATCATCTACAAGGCACTCAACTATGCCTCTAATGTAGACAATAATACCTTTACTGATGCCCATACAGGTAAGGTTATGCAGTGGGTAGGGGCTTATGTTTGTATGGATGAAGCATTGGTAGACCCTGATCGTAGTAAAGATTGCTCTAATGGGCTGCACGTTGCTCGTAGAGGGTACCTAAGCTCATTTCACTGTAATGTATGTGTTCTGGCAAAAGTAGCACCAGAAGATGTGATTGCTGTTCCTAAAAATGATGCTCGTAAAATGCGAGTAAGTGGTTACCACATCATTGCAAGATTGTCTGATGAAGAGTACCAGCTGTTGTTGGCTAATAAACCCATTACAGGTTTAAAAACAGGTGCAATCATTCTGGCAAATGCTATTGCAGGCCATCATACGGAGAAAACCCACATAATTAAAATTGGTGGGGCACATGGCAGCAACATTAGTGTTACTGATTTGAAGGAGTTTCTTAAAGTATCCCTTGTTTATACTCCACCCAAAGAACCTGTAACAGCTATTGAAGATAACCACGATAATAAGGATACACCTGTGAGTCCAAAAGATATTGCTAAAGCAAAAACCTCAATTCTTACTCGTCGAGAGGAAGTAATGCATAAGGCTAATGCTTATAATGCCAACCCAACACAAGAAGGATATGATGAATTGGTAGCAATTAAACGTGCTGCCAAGGTTTCATGGGAAAAGCTGGGTATTCTGGCACTAACTCCTTTTGTTGCCAGTGAGATCAAGAAAGACACCTCATCATCTGTAAAGGTGAAAGTGCGTACCCTAGATAAGCCATCAGGTAAGACTGCCCTCTTTGCTGAACCAGATAAGAGACACCCACCTGCTCCTACCGCAGAGGCCAAGGCTGCTGTTTCAGGCAGAAGTAAGGTGAAGCCCAAGGTCAAGAAATTTGCCCCTGTAAAGCCTGTTGCTAAAGGCACCTATAAAGAGCGTATTGCTGCTATTGATGTAGTTGACCAAGAATCAGCAATGGATGCTCTCATCCTCAAGCGTATGTCTAAGAAAGGTTGGCCTGAGCTGGGAGTATCCCCTGAGAAGGCAAATCACATCCTCAAACTCACCAACCAGCTTAAATAGGTAGAGTCCTTCCAAGATACCCTCGGTATAGTTATACTGGGGGTTCTTTTTACTGGAGCAACAATCATGGCAACTGTTTACCGGGTTAACCGAAAAGCCAGTGATGATGACATTCTTCGCCTCAACAGTGTTGGCCTATCCTTGGCCACCATTGCTCGTGCCTTGTCTTGTCACCCTACTACCATTACCCAACGGCTCAAGTCGCTTGGTGTACCTCCTGCTGATACACGACGAGCTTTCATGGAGGACATTTTTCTGGCCCTTCCACTGGAAACTCAAGAATGGCTTGCAAATAAGCTTTCCCCTGAAGTCACTGTTAAAGACTTTGTTAAGGAAATACTATTAGAAGCCCATCATCGTGAATCAGCACAGGTCACTAACCATGAATGAGATTAAGAGAACTGCCCTTTGGTTTGAAGAAGCTGTCCCATCACCAACTTCCAAAAACACACATACCCAATTGGGTGTGCATTTTGAAGAAGTAGTTGAGATGCTTGAAACACTAAAGGGCACTACTGATGCCTCTAAAGCACTTTTGCTGCGTTCAGTGTCAGCACTCCATGCTCTCGCAAACCATTTAAAAGAGACTGATAACTCGATCCTTGTAAATGATCGTGTTGAAATGCTTGATGGTTTGTTGGATCAGATTGTTACAGCCGTGGGTGTGGCCCATATGCTAAACATGAATGTTTGTGCTGGGCTGATAGAAGTGAATGACTCCAATTACTCAAAGTTTGTAAATGGCAAAGCCATCTTTGATGAAAACGGTAAGATCATTAAGGGCACTAATTATTTTAAACCTGTTCTCGCTAAATTTGTGTAAACACATATGAGATAGGTTGCCCCCATTTATGGGGGTTTTTTATTTGGAGAATCAAATGGCAACTACAGTATTACCATTGAACCATGGCCAAGATGCGGCAGCTGAAGGCTTTTTTAAGTTCCTATTTGAACCAGAAAGTGAGCTGATTATTAGTGGCCCCGGTGGGGTAGGTAAGACCTTCCTTATGGGACATTTGATTGACAACATTCTCCCCCGCTATTTTCAGATGTGTGAGTTGATGGGCACCAGTGCTGTCTTTAAAGATGTGGTAATGACAGCCACTACCAATAAGGCAGCAGAGGTTCTAGGTAAGCAAACTGGACGACCAACAGAAACAATTCAATCCTACTTAAACTTACGTGTAGTTGATGACTATGCTACTGGGGTAAGCAGGCTGGAAAAGACTACTAAATGGCGCATCCACCATAACTCTATTATCTTCGTTGATGAAGCTTCAATGATTGATAATCAATTACTCACCAAGATCCGTGAAGGTACAAACAATTGTAAGATCATCTTCGTCGGTGATCACTGTCAGTTGGCTCCAATCAAAGAACCAATTAGCCCAATTTATCGACAGAGACTTCCATTCTTTGAGCTGCTTGAACCAATGAGAAACAATGGACAGCCTGCTCTAATGGTACTTTGTAAGCAACTTCGTAATACCGTCGAGACTAATGAGTTTTTCCCTATCAAAACAGTTCCCGGTGTTATAGATCATCTTTCTGGTATAGACTTACAAGCTGTTATTGATAACACGTTTCATGTGCTAGATAACGATGCCCGTTTGCTGGCTTATACAAACAATCGTGTGACCCAATTCAATGATTACATTCGTGATCTTCGTTCTGTAAAGGAACAGTATGTCATAGGGGAAACACTAATTAATAACAGTGCTATTCAATTATCAAATGGAATGCTGTCGGTAGAGTTGGAGGTCAAAATTGAAGACCTATCCTCAATGACTCACCAAGTGGAAATTGAAGATGGTGTTTTTCTTGAAGTCGTTTACGCAACAATTTCTACACCATATTTAACAACCTTTTCCAACGTCATGCTGCCTGTTGATAAAGCACATCTTGCTTCATTAGTTAAGTATTACCAAAAAGCTAAAAACTGGAATCGTTATTATTACCTTAAAAATACGTTTCCAGATTTGAGGCAGAAAGATGTATCTACAGTTCACAAATCACAGGGAAGTACCTATGGTACTGTTCTGATTGATCTGGAAAATCTGTCTACATGCCACAACCCAAATCAAGTAGCTCGTATGTTATACGTAGCTGTCTCTCGTGCTAGTCATCGAATTGTTATGTTCGGGGAGTTAGCCAGCAAATATGGTAAGGTGATCTAATGGAGTTTACTCATAGATGGGTTTCTTTTCTTTTAAATGCTTTATTTAAAGCAGAAGGGAGAAGAACAACCTCTTTAATAAAAACACTATGTGATGAGGCTACTTCTGTAAGTAAAAAGAAATATGAAGGTTTTGTATATCAGGGGGTATCCTATACTTACAGCGATGAAAGAAAAAAATTAGGGATATACCCATTACCCTTTCAATTAACAGAAGCTTGTACAGCTTTTATTTCAGAAATAAGAAAAGTAGATAATGACAGAGTTCGCATAAAGCAGTTATTAACTAAAATAATCAATAATTGCAGTACACCACAGGAAGTTAGAGATAGTTTGCCTGATTGCTTAGTCAATTTAACCTCGTTAAAGGACTATGATCGCATACACCTCAATATGTTTTATCTCATAGAAAGTGATAAATACAACCTTGCAGAGTACAAAAAACTTTTGCCAGTAATTGAGGCATACTCCGTATCACATTTAATATATTGAGGATGTTATGTTCCACGCCACATTAACAGAACTCACTCATGAAACTTATCCAATTGTCTTTCTGGTTCCATCGCTGAGGCGGGATGATATTAAGCGGGAATATGTAGATCCGTTTAACATCCCACATGATGATGTAATGATTCTTTCATTACACTATTCCCAGCTGAAAAAGAAAACACCAGCTGAGGAGATGAAAGCCTATATCCGTCAGGAAGTAGTACCTATACTTCAATCAATGGAGACTAAGTATATAGTTGTGACTGACAGCGAGTATTTTAAGATATTAACCAAATCACCTAAGGTAGATGTTTATCTTGGTTATGTTTTGGATTGTATATTTGGGCCATGGAAAGTTGTCTATGCACCAAACCATAAAGCCATCTTTTATGATCCAATAAAAGTAAGGGCAAAAATTAATCAGGGCATGACTGCACTGGTGCAACACATCTCTGGTACATATCAACCACCGGGTAACGGTATCATCGAATATGAGGCATACCCCAAAACTACTACTGAAATTAAAGAGTGGTTGGATATGCTTCTTGCTATGGATTGTGATTTAACAATTGATATTGAAGCCTTCAGCCTTAAACACCACAAAGCTGGAATAGGCACTATCACTTTTTGTTGGAGCAAGACTAAAGGAATTGCTTTTCCTGTTGATTACCAAGAAATCCCCAATGCAACTGCCGCCCCATATGGCATTAATGTCCGTAACGAGGAGGTCAGAGAATTACTAAAAGATTTCTTTAATAACTTTAAAAGAAGAGCAATTTATCATAACGTTAGTTATGACGTTTATGTGCTCATTTACCAACTGTACATGGACAACATAATTGACACAGAAGGTCTGTTAAATGGTTTGGACATTTTGTTGTCTAACTGGGAAGACACTAAGCTTATTACTTACTTAGCTACCAACTCATGTGCGGGTAACAAACTATCCTTAAAGGATCAAGCACAGGAGTATGCAGGTAATTATGCTGAGTCTGAAATTGTAGACATCACTCGCATCCCACTGGACAACTTGCTTCGTTACAACTTAGTTGATGGCTTATCCACTTGGTTCGTTTATGGAAAGTATTGGGATACATTGATCACTGATAATCAAATGGATCTTTATACTGGCCTGTTCAAAGATGCCATTGTAGATATTATCCAAATGCAGCTTACTGGTTTGCCTATCAGTATGCCTAGAGTCATTGAAGTAAAGTCTCAGCTTAAAGAAGAAGAAACGAATGCATTGCAGACTATTAACAACAGCAACGTTGTAAAGCAGTTCACCTATAAGCTCAATGAAGATTGGGTATTGTGGAAAAACTCCACACTCAAAAAGAAACGAGTAACACTGGCTGATGCTAAAGAAGTTTTCAATCCTAACTCTGGGCCACAGCTTCAAAAACTGTTGTACTCAATGCTTGGCTTGCCTGTATTGGCATACACAGATGCAAAGCAACCATCAACTGATGGTGATACTTTGAGAGATCTGTTGAACCATACAGGAGATGTAGACATTCGTGCTTTCTTAGAAGCCATGCTTACATATTCTGCTGTGAATAAAATCCTAACCAGTTTTATTCCAGCATTTGAAGATGCAGCTTTAGGGCCAGATGGTTGGCATTATTTGTTTGGTAGTTTCAACCTTGGAGGAACACTGTCAGGAAGATTGAGCAGCTCTAACCCCAACCTACAGAATCTGCCAGCAACAAATGCAAAAATGGTTATCAATGTAAAAATATCTAAGCTCATCAAAAGCTGCTTTCAAGCACCTCCCGGATGGATATTTGCAGGGCTTGATTTTGCCTCATTAGAGGATAAGATAAGTGCCCTGACCACCAAAGACCCAAATAAGCTCAAGGTTTACCTTGATGGGTATGATGGGCACAGTCTTAGAGCATATGCTTATTTTGAGGAAGATATGCCAGCAATTAGAATGTCTGCTGGAAAAAGAGCCTTCACTATTACCCAAGGTGGTGTTACCACTTACCTTCTTGAAGACGATACCGTTACATTAGCTGATGGTACAGTCATCAAGGTACAAGATTACCTGTGACATAGGTAAGCTCCAAGCCATCTATCTTTGACGAGATAGGTGGTTTTTTTAACAGGATACTCCCATGAATTTAGTTCTTGAACCGGGTGCTGTTATACAAGAAATTTCTGGCAAACAATTTGATGTAGCAACTACCAACTCGATCCAGTATATTTATAAACCCCTCAGACAAGACTCAAAAGCTCCCACATTTGCCCTAACCTATCAGGGTACATACATAACCCTCATGACCAATTGTGGGTTTTCCATGGAGAAAGCTAAAAGCATTGAGAAGAGGTATCACGAACTCTATCAAGTGAGTGATGCATGGGTTCAAAGCAAGCTCAAGCAAGCAGAAGAAGATGGGTATGTTGTCGTAGCCTTTGGTCTACGGGTACGAACCCCACTATTGAAGCAGGTACTGACTGGAACCAGTAAGACACCATATGAGGCCCAAGCTGAAGGTAGAACTGCCGGAAATGCTTTAGGCCAGAGTTGGTGTCTGCTCAATACCAGAGCAAGTGCTGAGTTTATGAAGAAAGTTCGATCCAGTAAGCATAGGCTTGATATACGGCCCTCTGCTCACATACACGATGCACAGTACCATTTGATAAGAGATAACGTGGATGCAGTCTTGTTTACCAATGAGCACCTTGTACAAGCTGTTAAGTGGCAGGAAGATCCTCAGATCCAGCATGATGTAGTCAAGCTTGGAGGGGAACTGTCCATATTTTGGCCAACATGGGACAATGAAATCACTATCCCTAATGAGGCCAATGAGATAGACATTCGGAAGATTATTGAATCAGCTGTTTTGTCTTTGTAGTAAATGTTAGTTGTTTTTACGAGGGCAATTGCCCACCTTTATAACTAGGAGAAACCCATGTCAGAACAATCATTGAACCATTACTACCTACTCACAGGTGAAGTGGTTTTCCGCCAAGCTCAGGATGAAGATGTTATCAACAGCATCCGATCAAATGGTGTTCTTGCAACAGATGTTACAAACATTGGTACAGCAATTCTTGGCAAAGCACAGCAAATCATCCAGCTGAACTTTCACAATAAGATGAAAGATACCTCTCTTGAGATTCTGGATGTCATCATTCTCAACATGACCTACCTTGGTTATATGACTGCTGATGAGTTTGCTGCCCCACCTGTTGGCACAAAGCTTCAGGAGAAGACTCCAGAAACCCCTTCTGCAAACGATACTGGTGCACCTCTGCCTGCTTCAAAAGATGCATTGGATAACGTAGTTTCCATGCACAAAAATAAGGATGAGTGATATGGACTCCTCAATTAAACAAGTGGGGGGTACTCATTACGAAGTTTTAGGTATCCAACCGGTACAGTATATTCGTGCCAATAACATGGATTTCTTTGATGGCAACGTAGTGAAGTATATCTCTCGCCATAAGAACGCTAAGGGTTCCCAAGATGTTTTGAAGTGCGTGGATTACTGTATACGCACTCTTTTTGACACCTATGGGATAACAGCTGAATTAGTTATAAAAAATGAAGGTACCCCTGCTAATGAACACAGTAACTAATAACACAGGTATCCCATTAGCTCTAGCTGTATGGGTCATGCATGACGAATACGATTACATCAATGAGCCGAATTATATTTCGGTAACTCAATTGATGAAGCCAATTCGTCAGATCATTTTACCAAAGCGTGTACCTCCTGAACTACTAGCAACAGATGTTGAAGACTATGTAGCTAGTGCTTTGGGCAAGAGTATTCACGATTCTGTGGAGAAAGCGTGGTTAAAGGGTTACAAACGTAACCTTGCTAAATTAGGGTATCCTCCAACATTGATTGATCGTGTATTAGTCAACCCTACTGATGCAGTATTAGCAGCAACTCCTGATGGTATTCCAGTTTACTTGGAACAACGTGTTACCAAAAATGTGGATGGTCACAAGGTTGGTGGTAAATATGATCTCATTGCTGAAGGAATTATTCATGACATTAAATCCACTACAGCTTATACATGGCTCTATGGTGGTCGGGATGAAGACTACATCATGCAAGGCAGTATTTACCGTTGGTTGAACCAAGATAAAGTCACAGAAGATTTTATCCGTATTGTGTTTGTGTTTACTGATTGGCAAAAAGCCTCAGCTAAACAGAATCCAAATTATCCACAAAAGCGTCTTGAACAAAAAGAACTACCACTGTGGTCTATTGAGAAAACTGAACAATGGATCAGAGCTAAATTAGCTCAACTTGAAAAGTATAAGGATGCTGAAGATCAGCATATTCCTGAATGTACTGATGAAGAACTCTGGAAGAGTGATCCAAAGTACAAGTATTACTCTGATCCAACCAAAGTATCTGGCAAATCAACCAAGAATTTTGACGATGCTGTTGAAGCACGTAAGTACATGGCAAATGAAAAAGGTGGTAAGGGTGTAATCATCACCGTTCCCGGTGAAGTAAAGCGTTGTGAATACTGTAACGCTGCCCCTATTTGCAAACAAAGAGAAAGGTTTTTAATAAAATGACCAAAGATAATACAGTAAATAGAGTAGGTTTTATAAAAACTATTGCTCATGGGTTCTGTCCAGTTTTTGAAATAATAGATAGAAATGGTGTAGAACCAAATAAAATAGTTTACCTAGAATCACCAACAAAACGCTATGTTTACACTTTAACTGAGGTCATAGAAAAAAATGATTGATTTAACTGGTGTAAATCATCACCCAGCTATCGAAGAGATAGTAGAGGTTCTATGTAATAAAACACAGAATACTGACAGAGGTTTCTTCAGAACTGAAGTTGCATTTTTCCTTGGGAAAATTGCTGGCAATATGCGCTCTACAATTATTACTAAGGATCGTGGTGAGATCCCAGTTAATATCTACGCATTAGCCTTAGCAACATCTGGCTTTGGTAAAGGCCATTCTGTACACATCATGGAAAATGATTTCATGCATGGGTACAAGAAGCGTTTCTTAGAAGATACTCTCCCAATTATTGCAGAGAAAAATCTTTGGGATATTGCAAATGATCGTGCATTGAGAAATGGTACAGATCAACAAACTGAGTTTGAGTCAGCACAAGCTGAGTACCGTAGAGCAGGATCATTTGCATTTACGTTTGACTCTGGTACATCACCTGCTGTTAAGCAGTTACGCAATAAGCTTTTGATGGCTAATTGTGGTGCTATTAACCTTCAGATTGATGAGATTGGCTCCAATCTTATTGGCTCAGTTGAGGTACTTACACTGTTCCTTGAGCTATATGACCAAGGTATTGTGAAACAAAAACTGACTAAGAATACAAACGACAATCAACGTGGTGAAGAAATTGATGGGAAAACCCCAACTAATGCTTTGCTCTTTGGTACTCCCGGTAAGTTGCTGGATGGTGGGCAAACTGAGGATCAGTTTTACTCCTTCCTAGACACTGGGTATGCTCGTCGTTGTTTCTTTGGTGTTGGTCACCATGATCGAAAAGCATTCAATATCATGGATGCTACCGAAATCTATAATCGACTGATTCAACCAACCAATAGCAACACTGTAGCAAAATGGGCTGACATATTTTATGACTTAGCAGACCCATCCATGTATGGGTGGAAATCCTTTGTGGATGATGCCGTAGGCATTAAGCTGCTTGAGTATAAGATTGCCTGTGAGCGTTTTGCAGACACCATGTCTGACCATGAAGAGATGCGTAAAGCAGAACTTGGTCATCGCTACTTTAAAGCATTAAAACTTGCTGGTGCATTTGCCTTCATAGACAAAAGCACTGATGTCAGAATGGATCATCTTATGTCTGCTATTTTATTGGCAGAAGAGAGTGGTGCAGCCTTTCAGACGATTCTTAATCGAGAAAAGTCCTATGTCAAATTGGCAAAGTATATTGCTGATATTGGTATAGAAGTTACTCATGCTGATTTGCATGAAGCACTTCCATTCTACAAGAGTGGAAATGCTGCTCGAAATGAAATAATGACTCTCGCAACAGCATGGGGTTATAAAAAGCATATCGTCATAAAGAAATCCTTTGTTGACGGTATTGAGTTCTTCTCTGGTGAAAAACTAAAAGAGACAAATCTTGATGAGATGAAACTCTCTTACAGTGATAACTGGGCTTATGGTTACCAAGGTGAGCACGTACCATTTGATCAATTGCATATACTTACTCAAACTAATGGTATGAACTGGTGTAATCATCATTTCAAAAATGGCCATAGAGCAGAGGAAAATGTGCTTATTGGTTTTAACATGGTAGTGCTCGATATTGATGAAGGCATTAGCTTAGAAGCTGCACAAGACTTGATGAGTGGGTATAAATACATGACCTACACAACCAAGCGTAGTACAGATGAAAGCAACCGCTTTAGGTTGATTCTTCCTATCAATTATAACTTGGCACTGGACACTGATGACTATCGTGAGTTCATGAATAATGTGATGGGATGGCTCCCATTTAAAACAGATGAGGGAGCTAATCAGCGAGCACGTAAATGGGAAAGCTTTGAAGGGGGTGAGTTTCACTACAACCTTGAAGGTGAACTTTTGGATGCACTCACATTCATACCTAAGACCAGCAAAAATGAGCAGTATAAACAGCAGTATCAGAAAGTTGAGTCTCTCGACAATCTAGAACGTTGGTTTGCTCAGCGTATTGCCACAGGGAATCGTAATACCCAAATGGTTAAATATGCACTTGCTCTCGTTGATACAGGTATGTCCCTCATTGAGGTACAAAAGCAGGTACTTGCTTTCAATGAGAAACTTAACAACCCACTGCCAATAGATGAAATTGAAAACACCATATTGAAGACGACAGCAAAACGCTATCATACTCAGTAAGGTAAATTAATTTCTTTCTTTGGTTCCGAACCAAGCGATTCAACTGGAGTTTTTATGTCTGACTCAGAAGTTAATGACCAGCTCATCCTTATTGTGGGGTTTTCCGCAACAGGGAAGAGTGCTTCATTGCGTAACATCCGTGATCAAGAAAACTGGGTTTATCTGAATGCAGAATCAGGTAAACGATTGCCATTCAAAAACAAGTTTCAAGTTTTCCGAATCAGTGACCCATATCAGGTAATTGAAGCTTTTGATCACTTCACAAATGATCCAAGTATCAAAGGCATCATTGTAGACTCCATCACATTTCTCATGGATATGTATGAGTCTATGTATGTTCTACCATCTACCAATACCATGAAAGCATGGGGTGATTTTAGTCAATTCTTCAAAGACATCATGCAATCAAAAGTTGTGCTATTTGGTAAGCCTGTTATATTCATTGCCCATCTCAAAGAAGATCTTGATGAGAAGGCCATGGAACTAAAAACCTCTGTACCTATCAAAGGTTCGTTGAAGAACAATGGTATTGAGGCATACTTCTCAACTGTTGTTTCTACAAAGAAGATGGCATTAAAAGAATTAGAGAAGTTCACAAATAGTATGTTGAGCTACTCTGATGAAGAGAAAGAGTTGGGATACAAGCACGTATTCCAAACTCGTATTACTAAAAACACAACCGGGGAGCGTATCCGGTCACCAATGGGTATGTTTGATAAAGATCAAACCTACATTGACAACGATGCCCAGCTTTTGTTGGATCATCTTGACTCCTTCTACCATCAATAAACTGAAATAAGTGAGAAAATAAAATGTCCGTATTTGCAAAATTAAGCACAACTGGGCTTGAAGAAGCTCAAGATCGAATTGGCGGTTTCCAGCCCTTGGACACTGATATTTACCAAGCTAAGATCAAGGCAGCATATGCTGGTCAGTCAGCTGGTGGAGCAGTATCAATTACCTTCATCCTTGATGCGGGTGGGCGTGAGTATCGTGAAACCATGTATGTCACAAATAAGAAAGGTGAAAACTTCTTCTTGAATCGTGATGATGCATCCAAGAAGGTACCACTACCGGGCTTCACAATTGTCAATGACATCTGCATGATTGCCTCTGGTGCACCTCTGTCAGAGCAGGCAACTGAAGATAAAGTTATCAACATTTACGATAACGAAGCAAGGAAAGAAATGCCAAAGTCTGTGCCTATGCTGGTTGGTCTTATTGGCCAGACAGTGGCTCTCGGTATTGTTCGTCAACTTGAGAATAAGAACGAGAAGGACGGTAAGGGTACTTACGTGCCAACCGAGGAAACTCGTGAAACCAACACCACAGAAAAGGTATTTCATCCTGAGCAGAAGCTGACTGTAGCTGAAGCAATCAAGGGTGAAGAAGTTGCCAAGTTCTGGGATAGCTGGCTTGAGCGTAATAAGGGTAACACCCGTGACAAACGCACTATCAAAGATGGTGTGGGCGGTAAAGTTGGTGCTCCACGAGCTGCTGCTCCATCAGCGGCTGGTGCACCTGTCCGTAAAAGCCTTTTCCCTGCGAAGTAAGGGATGAAGATCCCAGTGTTGGGCCTAGACCCTAGCCTAAGAAACTGGGGTTTAGCTGAAGGCTTGCTAGATATGGAAACTGGCACACTTGAAAATGTTCATCTGACTCTGATCCAAACAGAGAAAGATGCCACTAAAAATGTGAGAGTTAATTCCAAAGATCTGCAAGCTGCTGAGGATCTTGCCACAGGACTTCTGCCTATAGCCACCAAAGCCAAGGTGATATTTGCGGAAGTCCCTGTGGGATCTCAATCAGCAGCAGCCATGAAAGGCTATGGCATCTGTATAGGTATCCTAGGTGTACTTCGTGCACAAGGTATCCCAATCATTGAGGTCACCGCCAAAGAGGTTAAAAAAGTCTTTACTGGTGACTCGTTGGCTACCAAAAAGCAGATGATTGCCCAAGCAGTTGACTACTACCCAGATGCTAATTTCCCAAGAGATCGGGGTAAAGCAACTGGGAGGATACTTGATAAAGCAGAACACGTAGCTGATGCATTGGCTGCAATTCATGCAGGGGTACAAACTCCTGTCTTTCAAAATTTAATGCGATTATTCGCAAAGGTATGAACCAAATGAAGATCACTCTATCTCAGGTAGAAATCGAGCAAGCTATCCGCACCTATGTTGGTGAGACACTGACATTAGCTACTGGTACACATATTGAAATCGAACTCAGCACCCCTCGTGGTTCCACTGAGGTTAATGCTGTCATTGACCTACGCAACGAGCCTGTTACAGCCCCTGTTGTTAAGGCTACTACACCAAAGCCAGTTCACCGCACTGTCGTTGTACCAGCAGCCGCGCAGGAACTGCGTGATACCTTTAAGGCAAAAGGTAGAGAGCCAGATGTAGAAGTTGACACTGAACCAATGCCTCAAGTTCTTGAGTCCCTTCCAGAAAACCAACCTGAGCCTGTTCCTGAACCTGTTCCTGAACAGGTGCCAACTACTCCAAAGAATCTCTTTGGTAATTTGAAAAGACCTAACAATCAGTAATTGTTAGGTAGATAGAAAAACCCCACCTAATGGTGGGGTTTTTTATGGTTAGTCAGTCAAATTGACCCATGGATTCAAGGAAGCTGCGTGTAAAGCCATACTTGGCCCGAGGGAATATCCTAGCGTATCCTCCATTGCTTTTGAAAATATGTTGTCCATTATCGGTGTACCAATTCCCATAGGCATTGGGGCTGCTCCTGCTATCAAGGCGTGTAGTGGGTTATTCCGCAACGTGCTCAGTGCTATTTTAGCTATGCGAATCTTATAGTTAAGAAACCAAGTCATGCCCATATTTTCGTATGCTGCACGGGTTCTACCAGCCAGACGATCATAGTTGATAAACTCATCTGTGATCCGGCCAAGTGCCTCAGCAGATGTCAGTTTCTTACGTTCAGTGAGATCATCATAAAGCACAGCTTTAGCAATGAAGTCACCATACTGGACTGCCTTCTGTAGCCCTTGGAATAGCGATGTATCACGGGCAACGTAACCATAACGAGCCATGGTTCTAACACCATCTGGGGCTTTTTCTAATTGCTTCTCAAACCACTGGCTATACTTACCAGAGGACAATTCCAGATCATCAGCTGTATTACCAACGTCAGCAACTGTACTAAACTCCCCAGCTTGTATTAAAGGCCAAATAGATAGACGGGAAAAGCTGTCAGTAATTGTGCGAAGTTCTGCACTTATACGACGACCTTTAATCATATCATCACCTATCGCTCTTAAATCTGCTTCCAACTCAACTTGTCGTAATCTGCTCTTGGTATAGTATTCAATTTCCAAAAGCTTTTTAGGCATCTGTCGGGCAATAGTTTTCAAAGGAACGCCTCTGCTAATAAGCTGATAGACATTACTTATCATGTTAGCAACAGGAACTATTACAGATTTAACAACGATATTGGTACGTACCTCGCTAAAAGCATTTTGTAAGAACTGCTCTGTGTGTAGTATTTTGTTATAAATATCAACACCAAAGAAGCCAATTAGAACCCTTCTAATTGTATCTTGTGTTTCCTTAGTCATCAGAGCACTCCCTGTTAGGGGGTCTGTTAATGACGCATTACGGAAACCAATTACATCTTTTAGCATATCTTTACGTACCCAAAATTCCTCCTCACCATATGTGTTTTTAATGAAGTTCAATGTTGTATCTGAAAAAAGTGACACAGCATCCCGCTCAATTACATCAAGAGACTTAGGATCAAGAAGGTTCACATATTCAGCTTTCTTATCAATAGACGCTTTAGTATCTGATTGATATTTTTCATGCAGCTTAGTAATCAAACCTTCATTCAAGGTTTGGGACATTTTTTCTTCAACCTGTCTCCCACGCCAAATGGCAATCATTTTTGCAAGGTGCTCAGACTTATTGAGCTTAGCCATCATTTTTGGATCAAAGCTTCTTTCGTATGCAAATACATTTTTTGCATCATCAAAAATTGGCATAAATTGCTCAACTAATGATGGATCTTTTAAGATACGTTTTGTAATTGCTTTAACCAATGCAGGTTCTGTGATACGTCCTGCAACCATATCAGTGCTAAAACCATATGTATCATCTACACCTGATATAGTGTGTTTTATGTTTTGCATCATCCCTTGGGAAAAGGCCATTTTTGCTGGAAAAGGTGAGAAGTAATAACCGTAACTTACTTTTCTTGGGTCAAGGGTGCTTCCAGTATAACTACCAATTCGAGAGTATCCTCTGGTTGTTAAACTTGTGAAATCAGAGTCCTTAGCCACAATCAAGCTCATACCTTGCTGAGGTGTGCTAGGCATATCTCCTTTATAGTGGTTCATCCTTGCTTTGCCTGATTGAACCTTAGAGAGTTCCCCATCTCGCTGACCTTTCAGATAATTAAGGGAATACTCAATTCCTTTAGTTTCTGACTTGAGTAGCGACACTAAAGAATCTTTATCCCCTTTTTTCAGTGAAATAAATGCATAAAGTGAGATTAGGTTATCCATCTCACCTATTGTGTCTTGTGTTGGTGAACGCCATGAACCCAATTTAGGCATACCAGCTAAGTAAGCAATTGCCTCTGCATTGCGTAATAGGAAGTTGCCAGGATTTTTTGTATTCATGTAGTTGGCAAGCTGCATCATTTTTTTCTGATGAGTGGGCCAGTTTGCCATATCTTTAGCACTTATTAATTGCTCAAGGTCTTTGATATAAAGATCGAGAGCAGATTGATTACTCAACAAGTTAACTAATGATTTGATGTCCATGGAACCAAGAAGAACAGCGATGTCTGTTTTACCTAAGCCACGGTACAATGCAGTCCACTCTTTAGCTTTCAGGGTTCTTGAGAACTTATCTGCAATAATCTGTGGGACTTCTTCTCGGAATTGTTGGCGAATTTGATGCACAGTAGATTTGATAATTTTATTCAAATCATAAATACTGGCATTATCCTCAGTACGCCCAATCATCTCATTAACTAATTCATGAATTGTTTTGTTTATCTTACCTTTGTTTATAAGGGAGATTACGCTCTGAGCAACAACATCTCCTTTTTGCTCAGATATAAGTGCCGAAACCATTTTAACCAAAGCACCACTGGCCTTGCCAGCAAGGGTATTAGTGCTTGTTAACTTGTTACCAAGATTAAAGCCATATTCAGCAGCCTCCGCCATCTTACCAACAATGATGTCGTTTACTGTATCTACCTTGCCTCCAATTTGATCACCAATAGTTTCCAAGTAACTTTGCTCTTCTATGGCATTTTCATACAGCTTAAAGTTCAAAGCATCAATTGCTTGCTGAACATTAACGCTATTAGTGGTGCCAGATAAGTAGCCACTTAATTGATCCATAGCATAATTACCAAAATTATCCAAAACACCATCCATAGTTTTAGAGGTATCTTTTATATATTTTGGAGTTTTCATATTACCAAGGATCTTTCTAAAGTCCTCATTTACTGTAGCCAGTGCTATGAATGTCGGAAGAATTGAGCTTCTACCGGTTGCATCATATTTACGGAAAGTCTTACCCATAATTATATTAAATTTCTGAGTTGCCTCATAATAAGCAGCATCCCGATCTTGTGGGTTTTCAGGCATGAAATCACTAACCTGCAAAGTCTTCCCAACATGGCTATATAGTTCTTGAGCTTTTACCATGATGCTTGGGTCAATTTGTGCCTGAGTCGCCATAGCATACACATAGGAAACAAATGTACTTTGTTCCGATGGTGTCATTGGAAATTCAGCAGCCACATCCAATGCATGGTTTGTTGCTTGAATCAAGGCATTCATGATCTCAGGGGATTGTGCAGTAAGAGCTGAGGTATTTGCAGCTTTAATATGCATACCCACTTTCTGTTGCATAGCAATGCGTACTTGCGTTAAGCGATCACTACTCCCTTTAACAGCATGTTGGAGCAATGCACTTTGAACCATACTGCCCATGTCTTGTTGTAGGTGAACCAAGATAGCTGTATTAAATTGGATGTTTGAGAGCATATCCATACCAACAGGTATGGCTCTCTTTTTACCCCAAATCATTTCTTTGATCTTTTTCACAGCATCTTTTGCGAGTGTACGAATTTTACCATTCTTAACTGTACGCAAGTCTTGTTGAGTCTTGGAGCTTTTAAGTCTAGAGGCAATTTCACTATTAGCGAGTGACCATGCCATAAACTCGTTTAGAGCAGCAGCGTCCCCTTCTTGACTAAACTGATTTTGATAATTCTCAATAGTAGCCTGTGCACTTTCAAATGCCTGACGCTCCTTACCATTAGAGAGACTATCTGGGGAGACTGCCATAAACTCACTCATGAGTTTTTCCATATCAAGGATAGCAGCAGTTGCCTCTGGGTTATTAGGTTTACCCATGTAGTGAGCCAACACTATATTGTAGGTAGCGGCATGAATTAACTCATGAACCAAAGTCTCTGCTGTAGGGTTGATCAGATAAATAGTCTGATCCCCTACAGAAATGTAACCATGAGTGGTAGATGCTTCACTTGGATCAATCCCTTTAAGGTTATTGTCTTTTTGGTACTGTGCAATTTCAGCAAAAGTACCAGAAATAACTTTATATTCTGATTTACCAAATGCTCTCGTGATCTGATCATAGATTGCTTTTTGTTCTGGGGTTAAGCCCAATGATTTAGCCAAGTTCTTTACATTGTTCCAATTAAGCAATCTAGCTCCTGATTTAGTTGGAACACTTATGTCAGTAATAGCTGTTGCTGTAATTGGTGCAACTTCTTCTTGTGCGTCCTCTTCATTATTGTTTTCTGGCTCAGAAAACAGATCAAAGGGCATAGCCATATGATGCTTATAACGCTCATTTAGTTTTTCCACCACAACACTACGTGGGGTTTCCGAAGTAATACCGGTAACACCATTGGAGTAAGCAGAACCAACAGAAGCCATTTGATCCACAGCCATTGACAGCTCACGCATAGCTTTGTGTCGTGCATCTATGGACTTAGCAGCCCCTGTCATCTCATAAAGAATCGTAAACAGCCCATCCAATACTTGTTCAATAATAGGCAGATCGGAATCTTCTTCTGTATATCGCTCAATAACCGAGTACACACGATTAGTTGTACTAGGGATTGAGCTGCTATCTGGGTTGTTATTTTTTAGGCTATCAGCATCAATACGTTTTTTCTCATCCACCAGAAAATCACGTATTTCATCTTTCTGCTCTAAGAATAAAGAAAGGGATTTACCAGCTTCTCTTAGTGGATTACCTTTATATGACTCGTAAACAGCCTCATTAGCTTTAAGACTATAATCATGAAGCTTATCGAGTGGCATATTCATACCATCAAACACTTTTAGGGTGCCAGTTACTGATCCATCTTTTGCCAGTAGAACCATCATAGCTCCATCACCCATGCCAATTGTTAGGTAAGCAACAGCAGCCACACCAGCATCAGCAGGTATGTGGAGATTAGGGGCGGTTCTCATAGTCCCATTCAATGCACGACTATAGGAATGACTTTCAGTCTCCAATTCCTTACTTTTGGTGACTAAAAAGTTATGCATATCTGATTCTAATAGTGGAGCAAACTTCTTCAATTTTTGGTTAATAGCTGCCAAATCATTTTTTGAAAGGAAGTCTCCTTTCTTAAATGTGGGATCATTAACTAAACGCTCAGCAATGACATCATCAATTGCCTGTTTATACATTGCTGCATAAATAACTGATTGTGCTTGAACACCTGTTCTAAGCAGAACGGTAGTCTCAATTAATTCTTTGCCAACAGTCTCTTCAATGCCTTGAACCATAGGCTCAACATAGGCATATAGTAAATTTGCCTTAATAGCTTTGATCTCAGCATATGAGAACGTAAATTTCTCAAAGGAATCAATTGGAGTTACTGCGATTGGTAAATCCTTTAAGAAATAAGTTTTATCTCGTTTATTAAATATGATCTCAGAGCTAGATAGCATACCGAGTGTCATAGTAAGTTCTCGGAACTTAGCATCAGCATTCTTATCATTTGGAAAATATGCTTCTGCTTTTGATAGGATTATGCCCTCTTCTTTAGCCCTAGCTTCCCGTTGAGCAGCTTCACTCATGCTGGCATACACTTCTTTAATAAGTATCCCAACAATCTTACTTGCAATACCCGCAGCAGAAGACCCATAAATAGTAATGGTTAGCGGGTTTTTTGCTGCACCACGTTTTAGGGTTAATGTACCTGTACCGTTGTTTTCCAGATTAGGGGCATAACTAATATCAGCCATTGTTAGATTCAACAATCGAAGGACGGCCTCTACATTTTTAACAAGTGCTTTACCCCCCTTCATGCCATTAAATAGCCCTATACGGCTAGTTAGGGCAGGCAATGTGTTAATAGTGCTCGTCTCATACATATCCACTTTCGGCATCATGCTCATGGGTCTAGCTTCCCCAAATGAGATACCTCCTCTGGATACGGCTTCAAGAAAGCCCTCTGTAAATTCACCTGTGGTCATCAACATCATTGCATTGATGGGGCCATTGGTCACACCATCAGCCTCAACATATAATTGAGTTGTGAAGTTGCTTTTGTCTTTGATGTTTTGCAAACGAGCAAACTCAATCAAAGCGTGAACACCAACAACACTTAACTCTGTATTTGCTTCCTTAAATGTCGTAATAAGTTTTGATACATCAAACGATGTAGGTACCTTATCCATAGCACTTTTGCTAAGATCATTTTCATTAACCCAGTCTTGAACCAATGTTAATGCGGGAGCTAGTGGGCCACTCAGCAGCTCACGTACAGCAGTATAGGCTTCCTCTTGAGTACCCTTCTGCACTTTAATACCTAAAGCCTGTGCAACACCTAAATGGAAAGCTAGTGTGTGTATTGTGTTTTTACCTGACAGGTCTAGATTACTCTTTGTAGGTAAAAAGAGTTCTCGAATACCTTTGTTTGATTGTGGGGTATACGCGCCAAGCTGCTGAAGTCGGTTAACACTACTTGAGTTATGACCATATCTGATTTCAACATCAGCTATGCCTTTCCCAGTTGTATTGGCAATGTTGTCCAGCTGGGTAGCCATATTAAGCATATGCTTGTACATTTTAGATGCCGCTTTATTTACACTTTCAGCAGACATTCTGTCGTTAACATTCATTGCACGATTTTCAGTGTCACCTTCCCCAAAAGCGTCTCTGAAACCAGATTCACCTATAGCGACAAAGAAGTTAAATACAGGCACGTTCATCGTGTATGGGGTGTTATTTTCACCTTCAATAGCCAATAGCTGATCTGTGGAGTTAGCCACATCAGGGTTATTCATTTGAGTTTTAGCAACAGGAGGAATATCCCCATCTAAGAAAAATACATCATCTTTCTCTATCAAAACAGCTGAATCAATTGCTGTAGGGAAACCAGCTAACGTATCCCCAAAATCTGTGATAATGAAACGATCAATATCTTTTGGTGTACGCATACCATCTGCTTGATCCAAACGAATACGATTAACAGCTACGAGTCTTATATCAATAAAGCCACGAAGAATTTCAGAGGCCATTGCTTCAGCAATACCATCTTGGTATGCCAAATCTGCATCATTATCTGAGGTGAAGCCCCAGTATTTTTTAATCTTAGTAGTCAGTGAGTTTTTAGCAACAGTTAAGCTAAGCCCTTCTTGGATTGCGATAGCTTTGTTACCTGAAAGCTCTTCTGAACTAACACCCGTGTAGCTCTCTATAGCAGCATCATCCATAATGGATTCATAACTGCTTGCTGTGATTAACCATTGCATAGCAGCCAATGCAGCAGATTCCAGCAAGCCTTGGTCGTAAGTGTAGGTATCACCATTAGCGACTACCAAATTCAACACCTTACCTTCATTGGTTCGGTTTAGTTGACGTTTGTTGTCTTTAAAGAAGCTAAGTATGGTATCAGGCCATTTAGGATTAAAAGGTTGGTTCAGGTAATTATTAAGATTCACCTGCATAGCAGCCATAAGGCCACCTATATTGAGAACCTTCAAAACATCGTCTGGATTAAGAGTACGTTTATCTTTTATCAACTGTTGTTGGGCTTTCAAAGACAACAATTGAGCTTGCTCTTGTGGTGTCTTTTTAGCTTTGTAGGTTAACTTGGTGACAGCAGTATTCAGCTGCTTATCTTCAGGACTTAGGATTGCTTTATCCATGATAGCTACAGCATCAGGATGTACTGTCAGCAATGAATCATAAGCTGCGATCAACTCTGGTGTCAGACTTTGATTAAGCTCTTTTCCCACTAAGGTATCTAAACCACCCACTGTTGCTAAAGCATCAGTAACAATACTAATAGGGGCTTCTGATCCAAAAATTCTATTAGGTTCTTGTTCCCCTTTTGGTAAACCAAAAGTGTCAATCATCATATTTGGAACATGGGTAACAAGATTAGGATACAGTGATTTAATACTGTATTTGCCTTTTACAGTGTTGCGTAGCACAGCAATCTTAACTTGAGATGTTCTTCCTTCTAGGATCTCAGCTTCAGAGAGTGCGCCAGTATTTTCAGCACTTCCCTCTAAGACAACTGAATCACGCTGCCCTTTTGCAAACTTAGCATTTTCAAGAACAGTCGTTAAATCAATAAAAGGTGGCTCTACTAGCTCAGTTGCGCCATCAATAATCTGTTCCCGAATATCTTCCCTACTTTGCCTGTAAACATCTTTATAGGCATATTTACCATCTTTACCCATATAAGAATTACGCTGTCTAAAGCCTTTTGGAAAAGTAATTACAGCAGGTATACCCAATGCTGCTGCTGCAATTGCTCCTGCTATATCCGCACCTGTTTGCCCACCACTAACGATTTTAGTTAAAGGTATTGTTTCGTGGACGAGTTTAATCACAGAAAATATATACTGATTTATTTCTTTCTGTGTAATTGGGTTTTTAGGATTATGGCTATTAAATGTAAATATACTATTACCCGCTACATTGAGGGTAGTGCTGTCCTGCTGTACCAGCTTCTTGATGATAGCTTCAGCAGCAGTAGGTATATCCATGCCATCATAAGGAATAGCAATATACTTATTATTAGCAGCAGATGCCGTAAGGAGTTCACCGCTTGATGTATAATCAATTGCTACAGCTATAGTTACCCCAGCAGATCTTGCATTAATAGTAGTACGTGGGCCATATTGAGAGCTTGTAGTCTCTTTGATTTCAATAACAGAATCATTCTGAGGAATCTCCCAAGCTATTGGGTTTTCCATTGCTGTCTCATATCTTATTTGATAAACAACAGCTAACTGCTTTCTTTGCTCTTCAGTTAAGTCAGGATCTCCACGCTGAAAAGTTTGTAAACTAGGTGCAGCATCTATCAGTGCATCAAATGCCTCTTCTTCTTTTTCTAATTTAGCTTGCTCTACTAGAATATCCTTAATCAAACGATTGGCTGTTACTTTCGGTTTAAACTCCAAACCTAAAGTTGTGGCAATTGCTTTGAGTTCATCTACTGAAAGCTTTTTTAAAGACTCTCTTGTGTATGTGTCTTCTGTAGATACTGCTGCTTCTACAGCAGGCGCAACAGCCCCGTCTTCTTCAGCAGCAGGTGTTGTAGGTGTTGTAGTAGTCGCTGGTGTCGCAGGTGTGGTGGTTTCAGG